>Ga0194063_10000421_pt1 | contig 31460 bp, 23 predicted proteins | sample SepL3720m_MetaG_FD_155459 | JGI IMG/M metagenome (GOLD analysis project Ga0194063, IMG submission 155459) | Anoxic zone freshwater microbial communities from boreal shield lake in IISD Experimental Lakes Area, Ontario, Canada - Sep2016-L373-20m | ecosystem: Environmental > Aquatic > Freshwater...
ACGGTCGAGGTCATCGCCCCACAAAACAAACAAGTTCTCGCTCTTCAACGCGACGGCTTCACCGAAGCTCAAACCCTCGCTGCCTTCCTCGGCAGGAAAGAGAGTCCAGGCAAGGGCGCGATTTTGATCGTGGATGAAGCCGGTCAAATCGCAGGAGCTGACATGAGGAAGCTGCTGGAGTCCGCCAGCGCAAACGGAAACAGGGTCATCCTCGCCGGCGACACTCGGCAACACGGGGCCGTGGCGGCCTCGGATGCACTTATCGCAATAGAGCGATTTGCACAGACACGAACGGCAGAACTTGCAGCGGATCGGGAAACGATCCAACGGCAAAAAACTGACTGGCATAAGGAGGCCGTCGCATTGTCCGACAAGGGCCAGGTCGTGAAGGCCTTCGATGTTCTCGAGGAAAATGGAGCGGTTCGGGAAAGTCGCGACGCCCTCAAGTCTGCAGCATTCTCGTCTATTGAAGCCGGCCGGGACGGGAAAAGCGTGCTCGTCATCTCCCAAACAAATGTTGCCGTTAATCGACTCAATATGGAGGTCCGGCAAGAGTTGAAGTGGAATGGAAAAATCCAAGGCGAGAGGGAAATGATGGGCCTACGCGGAGTCGATGCCACAAAAGCAGAGATGCGGCAGGCGGGCACGTATGCCGCCGGGGCAATGCTCATCGCGCACAGCAAAGGCGATGAATTCAAGAGCGGCGAGATTCTGCAATTTGTTCGCGAGTATCGCAGCGGCATTGTTGCGAAAGATGGAACCGGAAAAGAATTGAAGGTTTCCGCCCGCAATCTTGAGAAATTCCAGCTCGTACGGGAGGAAAAGATTGCGGTTGGAATTGGAGACAAAATCCAGCTTCGCGCAAATGTCCGTCTGTCTGAAAATATACGCGACAAGCTGGCCAACGGGCAAATCTTCGAAGTCTCGGGAATTGGAAGAAATGGTGAGTTGACGATCAAATCAGACGGTCAAGAAATCCAGTTGCCGGAGAATTTCCGCCAGTTTTCCCACGGTTACGCGGTCACGTCTTACGGTTCCCAGGGGGCGACGGTTGATAAAGTCATCGTTGCCGATTCCGGCAGCCAGGGAGCGACGAACAAAAAAGAGTTTTATGTCAGCATTTCACGCGGGCGTGAGGGCGTAGAAATCCACACTTGCGACAAATCCGCTCTGCGCGAGCGGATAGAAGCGGCAGGGACTCGGGGCCTCGCCCTGGACATCGCCGTGCGACCGGCCAAGCAACTGATTTTCCAGAATCAAATCGGCTCACGGATCGTTCGAGGGATGGCTGCAGGGAAAAAGGCGGTCGCGCGTGTCGGAGAAAAGATCAAGTCCGAGATTGAAAAGATTTCCGTTTCAACCCTAAAAGCCATTGCCAGAGTCGGCGCAAAAACTATGAATACAAAAAATGTGATTGTGCGGAGAGTGATGCCCGTCCGCTCTGCAGCTCCCCCACCCTCCGTGGGTCCAATTTCGGCAAAGGCAAAACAGCCCGGCCAATCGATTTCTGTCCGGGCCGCTGCGGCAGTAATCACGAAGTCGGCTTCCCAAGGAATTTCCTTATGAGTCCGATTTATGATGCCCGCCGGGAGCACTGTCCAATGGTTGTTTTTGAAATCGAAACCGGGCAATTTGCTCGGCCCTACCATTCGATTACAGAAATTGCGACAATTCCCGGCGGCCTAGTCGTGCATTTTGCGGACGGTGGTCAGATCCAGATTCTTGGCGAAATGCTCACGCCACTCTTCGAATCGCTTGCGGAAAACAAGTGCTTCGCTGTAAGGATCGGTGGCGAGGCTGGAAAAATGAAGATCAGCACCATTGAGGTGATCTCCGGGGATGCGTAACTGACGGAGTTGATAAAACAGTGTAGGACATTTCAGGTCCTACACTGTTGCTTTTCAAAATTGGTTTTAGCCGCTTCGGCGGGCGGGCAGGCCCTCGGGTTGCATTGTCGGACTTTCTTTGCATTTTTACGCGACGCAGGCAAGCGTATCCTCCCGCCTTCGGCGCCGGCTTTCGAGCCCTCGCCCGCAGGCTGCGTGGATTTATCGGTTTCGACCGACGACGCTGGATTGGAAGAACGATTCTATTTCTTCGTTTTTACAGCCTCGGAAACAGCCTGAAGCTTGGCGAGTTCGATTTCGAGTTTGTGTGCCCGATCGTGCACGGCCTTGAGTATTTTGCAGTTCACTGCAATTGCGGCGGCGAATTCTTCCTGGAGCTTGTCAACACGCTCCAACACTTCAGCACTCTTCGCCGAGTGAGTAGCCCCCGTCCGCGCGGGCGGAGGTCATCGCAGCATTTGCCGCCACAAGGTCTGAAATCAAGCAATCGCGCTGCGCCTCAGTGGCTGCCAAGAGTTTGCGAACCGCGAACGTCTCGCCATGGGACTTTTCGGGAACTTCCCGCAGCAAAAGAGGACAGCGTCCGATCGCAATGCAAAAAGTCATCCCATTCCAAGCGGCACAAATCAAGCAAGGGCAACCAGGGAGAAATCTTTGTTCAACGTGGAACAAACCGGATTTCTACCCGACAATCTAAAGCAGCGGCAATCCTTTCGGGTTGCCCGTCAAAGAATTCCCGATGGAATATTTCTACCGCGTCGGTTGTTGGCTTTCTAGCTTTCATGGGAGTGTTTGGCGGGGAGAGCTTCACAATTGTCCCGTCTTCGACGGCAGGCAGTGGGAATTCAGTGCAACGCGGCGCAGGCTTTTTCGACGGCCCCGGAAAAGCTCAAATGCTTTTTCGCAGCGATAGCGATTACCTTGGCAACGATTGCCTCGGAGAGAAGAACTTGTTTTCTGATTTTTCCAAGTGGTTTCCGCCCAGCTCCGATCCTCGCCCCGCCGTGCCGCACAAAAGCTTTATCGAGGGCAAAATAATCAAGCACGTCTTCCCCTGCGTCGAATTTCTCTTCGAGGTTCTCGGCAGTCGTCGGCCTATTCCGCTTCGGTGTAGAATCTGATTTCATTTTTCGTGCTCCTTCTTGCGCTGATGATTCGCGTTTTTTTCCCTCGTTCAGTGTAGATCACCGTCCAAAACCTCCGCCCGATCTGTCCGATTGCAAAAGCTCGTGGTTCGGACAGAGATTTTGCCGGTCCTTCCACCGTTTTTCCTGCCCACAGTTCTTTTGCTGCCTCGAAGTCGATCCCGTGTTTTTCGAGATTACCCTCGCTTTTTTCAGGATCATATTCGAACAGCACACATGATTTAATACACCATATTTCAAGACAAGCAAGTTTTCATTTCAGAACGACTGGAAGTCCCGGACTTCGCCTAAATACGCTTTTGAGTCCTCGCCCTCTGGCTGTGTGAGGATTTATCGGATGGATCGCGGATGCGCGTTGGAACAAGTCTCTACTTCTTCACTTTCGCAGCCTCGGAAACGGCTTGGAGCTTAGCGAGTTCGATTTCGAGTTTGTGAGCGCGATCATGTTCTGAGCGGATTTCTAATTCGAGGCGCTGGCGGTCGAGGGCATGAGATTCTTGAAGTTTAGCGACACGCTCGAGGACTTCAGCAATTTTGGAGGAATGCTCAGCGCCGTCGGCCCGGGAAGAGGTCACGGCGGCATTGGCGGAAGCGAGGTCAGAAATGAGCGAATCGCGCTGAGCCTCGATGGCGGAGAGGCGTTCGCGAAGCGCGAGGGTTTCGCCTTGGGCCCGTTCGGCCTCGTCGGCTGTTGCGTCGAGGGCCTCGCGAAGCTCAGCAATTTCGGCCTCCTTGACCTTTTTGCCTTCGTCGATAGCGAGAGCCCAAAGGTCGCGAAAAGCCCGCAACCCTTCCTCGGAATCGCGCTCGGCCACCGCGCCCGCTTCGACTTCGGCTTTGAGCCGCACAAGCGTTGAGATAGAACCGCGATTGTCGAGGGCGGCGTGAATGGCTTGCAAAGTGGTTTTCTTACCGGCAGCTTTGAGTTTGGAGATGGCAGCGGCGACGTCGTCTTTTGTGAGAATGGCTTTCATTGTGAAATTCGAGAAAATGGCAGCGGTTTATTTATCGTAGTATCATACTACGCCAATACGGTACTACGATGATGCATGTACGTCAACATAAATTTCGCGGCGGAGCGGATTATTTTTGAGGCTTGGCGATCGCGCTACGATGTAGGCACCGAGGCCGTTCGAAGCGACGTTCAATAAAGGTGTTGAAAATCCGCGTTTCCCCCGACTTTGAGGGAGCGGCTTGCTTTCGGGGGCCCCCTGCCCGCCACGGGCCGCCTACGCCCCGCACGGGGCCTGTTTATCCCGAGTTTCATCTTTCGACCCCGCCGCTTTTCCCATTCAAAACTTTCGGGGGACCCGCGCAGCGGGGGGCGGAGCCCTGGGGGTCCGGGGGCGAAGCCCCGCGGGTGCCCGGAGGGCGAGAAAAACTATATCCGCCGATAGGCGGGACTTCATCGGACTGCATAGCAGGCCTTTGCTTGGGTAGAGCGGCGCGCCAGAGGCGCACAGCGGGGGACGCTTGTCGTCCCCTACCCTCGGGTGGGCGACAGCCCACGACTTTTTACTAGGGGGGTTCCAAGGGGGGAATTTTTTTCGAAAAAATCCGATTTTCCCCTGATTAAATTCTATTAGATACTATTAGACGCGATTTGAACCGGCCTTTTCATGCTCCCCGACAGTAACTTACAAATGGTGCGGCGTCTATTGAGACACGTTGTTTTGTTTACCGAAACACGTCATGTCGTTTACCGAAACACGCCAAACCGTCTATGGAGACACGTCAAAACCGTTTACCGAAACACGTTACTTCTCAGGCTTCGCGCTACTGGCCGGAGCGTTCTCCTTTTTTATCTTCTTGGCGACGGCGGCGCGGTGTTTCGACGAGCTTCGATGATGGGCCACCGCGACCGTTTTCCCCTCATCGGCAATCAGCCATTCTTCTTTTCCTGTCTCGCCAGCATAGACCGGATCGTCCTCGGCCAGCTTCTCGTGCGCACCGGCTATCCGAGCAACGGACTTTTTCACCTGCAATTTGAACTGTCGAGGATTTTTGTCTTCGCTGCCGCTCAGGCTCAGCAGCTTTTCATAGGAAATTGGAAAGGGGTCTTTATGCGAGAGAAGGAACCGTACAAGCCAGCTTGCAAGCGGGGAGCGACGAACCGCTGCGAGGAGTTTGCGCGGCATAAACGTGGCGTCCCGCTCGAACATTTCCGTCATTTGCGGCACCAAGCCGACGTGAAAATGCCCGTCCTCGGTTTTTTTGTAAAACCCGACAAGCCCACCGACCAGCTTTGCCCGCGAGCCAACCCACTTTACGACCAGCTTCGCATCGCGCAAGCGGTTCAACGAATCCTCGACCGCGCGGGAGCTGCTCACGGTATTGTCGACGCCCAAAGCTTTTAAAATCGAGTATCCCGATAGCGAAAACTCGCATTCCGTCCCAAGCGACTGCTCACGGGCGAGGTGCATGATTGCCTCAAATACCTGTGCGTCGAACTGGTTTAACCTCTCGCCTGTGAAAGTAATTTCGATTCCGTCCAGGGCGGCAACCCGCTCGTCCTTCACGCGTTCGCGAGGAGCATTGAGCGGGGTGGCGGAAAATAACGCAGAGCGAATCAACGTGTTTGCCTCAGCTCTTACATCATCGGACCAGAAAGGCATTTGCGCTTGCGTAAGCCTCTCGATGACCTGAGCGGGGGCCTGCGCGCTCTCGCTCTCGCCTAGCCGGGATTGAACCAGTGCCAGCTGCAATCGGGCCGTCAATTGTTCGGTGTATTCGTCGGTCTCAGCGGGACGAACAGGAGAGGGCTCAGCAACGGACGCTTTTTTTGGCTCCATTGCGCGGAAAACCAACTCGTCCCCCTCGCTGACAATCTCGGCCATTTTCAGAGCAAACAACTCTTCTGTGGCCGGTCCTAGCTCCGCATGGGACATTCCATTTGCAGCGGCGAAGGCGTTGAACTCTGTGTCCTGCTTGAAGCGGACAGCGCCCCCAGCAAGGGCTTTCCATATCGTGCGGGCGTTGCCAGATAGCGATTCAGTTTCTGCCACGAGATTCGCCTCGGAGTTTTTATTGCTCATTACGTTGTCTTGATGTCCTGTTGTCTTACCGTCTTGCTGCCCCCTACCCTTCCCTGCGCCGCGATGAGCCCCCCGCTTTCAGCCGTCCGTCCTCAGCGGTCAAAATCTGCAAATCCGCTGCGGTCGGCCCCCCTACCCTCTTCGCAATGATTGTGGTGAGCCTGAATGCTTCGCTCCTGCTGATTGGGCGCGGTATCTCGCCTTGTTTGATTTGCAAATTGAGCGTCTGGATGAGCACTTCTGATACCCTCTCCGCTGTCGCGGGGGTCAAGGTAACCGTCGTGTAATGCTTTTCGCCCTTGGCCGCCGCTTCTGCCGGCGGAGCCTTTTCCGCACGGACCGCATTAACTTCGGGGGCTTCCTTCACTTCCGGCTCGGGCGGTTTTACTTGAATCGCTTCCGGCGGGGCAGGCTTTACCTCAGCGACCACAGGCGCGGTTGCAGCCGTGAACTTGTTCATCGCGGCGAGGCGTTCTTGAATCTTCGCCTGATTCCGCGCGAGGTCCGCTTTTTCGTCTTTTACCGGGGTTTCTGGATTTCGTTTTTTCATTTTGATGATTTCTTTTTGCTGCTCACGTTGGCGAGGATTGCAAGCGCAAGCTCGGTTGCCTCGTTCTGAGCCACCCTGTTTAATGACTTCCATCCGCCAAGCATGGACTGTTCGTAGGCGGTGCGGGAGCGCAGACACTTGTCGAATACGCGGCAGCCAAAGGCGTCGTTCAGCAATGCGCGGTCCCGCCCAAAGCTGTTATTCTGAATTCGGTTGAAGGCCACAAAGACCTCATCTACCCCGCCGCGAATGTCTCCAATCGTTTTTATCGAATGGACCGTCCTAGCGAAGTCGCTCGGGGACGGAGTCGTCACCACGATTACCTTGTCGGCATCACGTATACCCGCCTGTGTCGGTTCATGGTCGAGCCAAGGCGCCGTATCAACAATGACGATGTCGCCCCCCTCGCCCAGTTCGAGTTCGAATGCCTCGGCCGCTCCGGACGCGCTTCGCTGCGGGTCGCGGTCCGAAAGAGAAACTGACGCACCACTTTTTTTGAGTGCGCTTGCCAAGATGAGGGAAACAAGCGTCTTGCCGACACCGCCCTTCCCGTTTGCCATTGTGATAATCATTTTTGATGTCCTGTTGTCTTGCTGTCTCGTTGTTCCGGCGTCTCGCCGTCTGCACGTCCTAGTGTCTCCACGTTCTGCCGGTATGCCGTCGCGATTGCAAGGATATTCTTCGCCGTCTTCCTGTTCTGCCGTCCTGTTGTCTTGCTGTCTCGTTGTCTAGATGCCTTACCGTCTGAGTGCTCTTCCTGCTTGTTGCCTGGGTAGAAAAGGATGATTTGCACAGGGTTTGCGGGGCGGACTTTAATGGAAATAGGTCGCTGTGTTGCCGTTTCGCTGTCTTGTTGTCCTGCCGTCTCCGCGTCTTGTGGGCTTACTGTCGAAAAAAGGAGAATATTCCGGCATCTTTACAGGTTTTCGAAGAGTCAAGCGGGACGCCTTACTGTTGTGCCGTCTTGCTGTTTCCTCGTCCTACTGCCTTGCCGTCTGAGTGTCTCGATAGAAAGGATGATTTGTGGCGGGCTTGTGCTGTGGGTTTAAAGGAAAGGCGAATGCTGTCTTGCCGTTTCGCTGTCTCGTTGTCCTGCCGTCTCGACGTCTTGCGGGTTTACTGTCGCGAAGGGGAGAATATTCACGCATCTTTCAGATTTTAGAGGCCCCTCGCAGAAGGCCTTACCGTCTTCGCGTCCTGCTGTCTTATTGTCTCAGCACCTTGTTGCCATGCCGTCTTCGCGTCTTGCCAGCATACGGTCGCAGAAGCAAGGATGTTCCAGCGCGTTAGCGATCGAGTCTTCTAATGGCTCGCTTCGGGCGTCTTGCTGTCTTCTTGTTCTGTTGTCCTGCCGTCCCGTTGTCTTGGCGGTGTATTATATCCTCTGGAAAAGGGGGTGGGGGACACTGAGGCTTGGAGGGCAGGGCCTTCGCTGTTTAAAGAGGAAAGGCCAGTGTCCTGCTGTCTTGTTGTCTGCTCGTCCTACCGTCTTGCCGGTACGCGAGCGCAATAGTAAAGGTGTTTTCACTCAGCCTTGCCTCTGCACTTTCGACGGGCGGGGAGGCACTTTTCGAGAATCCTACGCATTGTCTTGCCGTCTTGCTGTCCCACTGCCTTGCTGTTCTGGCGTGTTTGCAGCGGGCCGACCGCACGCAGAGCGTAGGGGGCTTCAACGGTGCTCCCCACCCATGCACCGGAACGTAGACGCCTTCCGGCGCGACGATTTTGACGTAGTAATACCGCTGAACAACCCGGTTGTTCGGCGAAAAAAGGGGGGAGGGGATACCCCTTGCACGCTTCCCTCTGGCTTGTTGTCCTGCTGTCTCACCGTCTCGTTGTCTTGGCGTGGCAGAAGTAAGGGGGAAGGAAACGCGGCAACCAGGGACGAGCGGGCGTAGAAGGCGGACGCCGCGACGATTCTGGCGCAGGATTCCCAGAGAAAAGGCGGTATTTCTGAGGGGAAAACCGCGCCTTTTTCGGCAGCGGGGAAAGGGAATCAACAGGGGAAGGCCACAAATCGCTGCTCGCAAAGTCGCACATTTCAGGATTAAATGAAGACTTCGTACAGAAAGCACCCCCGCGAATGGAACGAAAAAACTGTTGGCAGCTTAGAGATTGTGGTCGTCAGCAAGGTGGCCACTCCGCATCCAAAGGCGTATGCCCCGCTACGTTTCCGGGGGAGAGACGAAATGACGGTCTGAACCACGGCAGCGGCAGCGGTCGGATTTGCTGGACCGTGACCGGAACGCTCTGTGATGGGCGAGTCCAGGGTACGTATGCTGAGAAGCTCGTGCAGTGCCTCAAATGTGAGGTGCTTTGCCGCGTCAGCGCCGAGGAAGGACGGGAGTTTGTTATAGAGCCGAGACAGCGGAAGCGGTTTTGACGGCAGGGGAGGGGACGCCCGGCGGCAATTCTGGCGGTGTTGTTCAACGTCCTCAGGGAGCGGGGACGAAGGAAAAGGCGAAAATCGCCTACATCTAAGCATTCAGCCTCAGAGTTTAAGCGTTGCAATCCATCGAACCTGATTGTATTCGGATAATATACGTGGCGTGGATCGCAATGCCACCGATACTTCGAATAATACACATTATGCCAATAGAAGATTTCACGGGAGAATACCCACCCACCATGCAGAATCTCGGCGAGGCCGACCTTCTGGCCCGTGTGCAGGAGGCGGCGGAGTCTCGCCGGTTTGCGGGCAAGACCCGCGAGGCTTACGAGCGAACTTGGGTCAGGGTCTTTGCTATGGCGGCCGCCCGGGATTTGGATTTGGGCTCGATTTCCCGCGAGCAGGCGAGGGGACTTTATCCCGAGCTTGCCGGGGCTCGTGGTCCCTCCCACCACCTGCAGGTCAAGGCGGCTTTGAGCTTCATCTACCGTGTTCTCGACCGGCCGAACCCTTTTGAGGGGTGCCTCGCCCCGAAGTTTGATATTTCGAAAGTGGAACTCCGCTACCTGACCTCTCCGCAGGTCGGTCGGGTCTTGGCAGCGTTAAAGAAGGGGGAAGGGTATTACGAGCGGCTGTCTTTCACGCTAGCGGCCGCACTCTTTCTGACGGCCACGCGATTTCACGAGTGGGCGGGCTTGGAGCGCGAGCGTCTTCTTTGGGGAGAGGGTGGGGGACTGGTTGTTCGGCTACGTACGAAGGGCGGGAAGTTTTCCGACATGAAGCTCTCGGAGAACTTTGCGCGCTCGCTTCGCACCTGGCTCGAATTTGCCGAGGCCGTGCAAGGGGCGCGGCTTCGCACCGGGAGCCTCGACTTCGCCGCGTCGCCGTACGTGTTCCCTGGCCGCGATGGAAAACCGTTCACAAACGAAGCGTTCAATGCCCGGCTGAAAGCGGCCTGCAAGGAATGCGCGGTCCCGATCATTACCGCCCACGGGCTGCGGCATGCGGCAGCGACCGCGCTTCTCAACGAAAAGCGGCTCAATTTAAAGGAAGTTCAGGAAATGCTCGGGCACAAGAATATCAGCACGACCGCAAGGTATACGCACGTTGACCAGTCGCGGCTTGCCGGGATGTCGGCGGATTTGGAGGGGCTCCTTTCGTGAAAAAACAAATCGCGGCGTGTGCCATTCAGCTTCTTTTTTCAGGGAGCCGGGCATTTTCCATTGAGGCTTTGAGGGAAAAGCTGCGCGAGCTGCTTGTCGATGAAGTGGATCCCGCGTTGCGCCGGGTGGCATCTGTTTCGGCGGTCGATTTGGTCGCGGCGTTGCTTGCCGCCAATACGCGTTTGAAGGAGGTCGGCCTCCAAGTGCGGGTGACTGGCGGGATGGTTTCTCTTTGGGCCGGTCCGGTGAAGGGGAAGAAGATGGCTGCGTTTTTGAGCGAGGCGACCGGGGAGAGCGGCGATCCGGTTTTGACAGAATCTTTAATGGAAGTGCTCGGGTGCGTTCACCTGAAGCAACCGATTTGGCAGGCGCAAATTGACCGGTATTTCGACGCTGACAAACGGGCGCAAATCATGCGGCTTCGGGAGCTCGGGCTCGTGGAAGCGGTCAAGGATGACCAGGGACGGCATCAATATATTACGACTGAGGCGTTCAGGCAGCGGTTTGGGACGGAGTTGCGCTGAACGACAGAACAAGAACCACAGTACAGCGGGGCTGGCGAGCTTACCTAGGTTTTCTGTTCCGTTGCTACTCGAACCCCAAATCCGGTAAGATCATGACGCAGCCGGTGCTGCTGCGGACACAGGAGCTGAGCAAGCCAACGAAAAAGAAGGCGTAGGCTCCGGCTGTCGAAGCTGGGTCTTCGACAAAGTGAACCGGAAGGTGGAGCCGCGGCCCAAGCCTTCCGATTGCACCCAAATCTTGCCGCCGTGCAGCTCGACGATGCGCCGCACCAGGGCCAGACCCATCCCGGAACCGGGCGCGCTCGCGTCGAGTTTTTCAAACAGGCCGAAAACTTTGGCTTGGTATCGCGGGTCGATCCCACTGCCATTGTCACGAACGAACAGGACGACCTTGCCATCCTGCTGCTCCGCCCCAATCTCGACTCGTGGCAGGGGTTGCCTACCGAGAAATTTCACTGCGTTATCCAAAAGGTTCTGGAAGACTTCGACGAGGCGATCTCTGTCTCCGGTGAGCCATATCGGTTTCTCCGTGACCTCGACTTGCACGCCCCGCTCGGCAATCTGTCCGCCGACGATATCAATCGCCGCCTTCGCGATCTCCTGCACGGACACCTCCACGGGGGCATTATCGTTGTGGCCAACACGGGCGAGCTTCAACAAATCGTCCAGCAGGCCCACCATTTTGTCCGCCGCCCGGTGGATAAACCCCAAGTCCTTGGCCACGCTCTCCGATTTTTTGTCATTCAGATCTTTTTCCAGATATCCGAGGAAGGTCTTGATTGTCACCAGCGGGGTTCTGAGATCGTGCGAGACCGTGTAGGTGAAGCGCTCCAGCGCGGTGTTCTTTCCGACAAGTTCTGCCGTCCGCTGATTCACAATTTCCTCGAGGTGTTCCCGATGCTGCCTCAGCTGCTCCTCCACCCTCTTGCGCTCGGAGATTTCAACCCGAAGCCGCTCCGAGCCTTCTGCCAGCTCCTCGGCTTGGCGTTCCAATAAATCCCTCTGCTTGAATTGGGCTGCGCCAGCGGCCTGCGTCCGAAACAGAGCGATGTACTTTTTGAGCAGGTCTTGCGGAATCTCCTGAGATCCCCCCGCCGACGTGCCAGCTTCCGCATCGTCGGGCAGATCGAAGGAAAGATGATCGAGGTAGGCTGCCTCCATCGCGCGCAGCTTGGCGGCCGCGCCCCATCGATGGTAGCAGATGTAGGCCTGCTTCCAGTGCACTTGGGCTAGGCGGCCGCAGCTGAGGGATTCCCAAAATGCGGCGGCCCGCTCGTTGGCCAGGCCTTCCCATTGCACGAAGCCGCCACCGGCGGCGGCCTCTGCGGCTTGATGGTAAAGCCGCATCGCCTCAAAAATCCGCCCGTCCAATCGCGCCAGCTCCGCGGCAGCCAGGGCATGCTTGTGCGCAAAGTTCTCGGGGCAAGTCTCCGCCCAAATGCGAAGCTGTTCGAGCATCCGATCCAGATCGGCCCGCCAGCCCACCTGGCGGGCAGGCTCCGCTTCGGCATACAGCGCGGTGATGATCAGCAGGCGGGCAAAGACGTGCTCCGGCCAAGGCAGAAGCCCCTGTGTTCCGACCGTATAGATGAGCGCATCCGCCTTTTCCGACCACTCGAGCGCCTGCTTAAACTGCCCGAGCACCAGCAGGGAAAATGCCCGAATCACAAAATAAATGCAGGTGATCTGGATGTTGTGGTGCTCCTCGACCTGCCGCAGGTATTCTCCCTCCCAGGCCTCGTCGTCCAAGCCCGCGTCGGTCCCCTCCAGCGCGCCAAAAACACTCAAGCCCCCTTCAAGCAAATCGATTGCCCATTGGTTGACCCGGGTGCGGCTGAATGCCAGCGACTGCCGTGATTCCTGAATCAACTCCGGCAGGGGGGTGCCTTGGTACAGCCGACAATACATGTTGTGCCCGAATGCGTAGGCTGCGTATTGAAGGTTGCCCGAGCGCAGCCCCATTTCATAGGCCATGGCATAGTCCCGGCTGCTCGATTTGAGATGCTCGATCCAATGCCGCATCGAGCTGCCAATCATCAGATAGAACACGCTCTGGTCGGATGGCGAATCGAACGTGCTGGCCATCAGGTGCGTTGCCAGATCACCAAATTCCTTTGCCATGGCATAGTCGTTTTCGACCCAGCTCAGCAGGCCGCCGAACGCGGGGTGGCTGTAGCCGATCTGAGGGATGTGGCCGTAATCCAAAGTGAGGTTCACCACCTTGGGAACGATGACGCTCCAAAGCCGCTGGTGCGAGCGGTAGCACGGCGGGCCCATCGCGATCAGAAGTTTGGTCGCCGTGCGCATCTCCGGATCGCTCATCACAGGCAAGGCGATCAAATCGGCCACCGTGCGCCCGATCAGGCGCTGGCGCACCCGCGCAATCTCGATGTCACGCGCCGCTTCGTAATCGTCTTCGGGCAGCCTAATCCCCAGCGCAGCCAAGGCTTCGCGGGCAGCAGCGATCGCCTCGGGGTACCGGGCGAGCAAAGTGAACTGAACGATCAGCACGTTGAGGGCTTCGGCCTTTTCGATGGCGCAGGCGGCGTGCGCCACCGCCTGCTGCACGCAATGCTCGGCCTCGCCCCGGTCCCCCTCCAGAAACTCGCTCTCTGCCCTCTCCAGAAATAATGGGAAAGCCAGATCGTGGCGTTCGCGCCAGAAGCGCTCTGCAAACCCCGGCAGCGAAAGGAAAAATGCCGTCGCCCGATGGAACTGCAATGCCGTGCGATAGGCGGTGGCCTCGCGGGCTTTTCTGGCCGCGCGCATGTTCACCTCCACCACTCTCACCTGTTCTTCTGGATCTTGAATCAGTGGCTGTCCGGCGTTGAGGTGATCGGCGACTTGAAGCGCCCGCTCGGACAGCTGCTCCGGGCTGAAGCGCGCCAGCAGCAGGCGGCCGATCTCCAAGCGGAATTTCGGCAGCTCCTCCGCCGGAATCAAGCTGTAGGCCGCCTGTTGCACCTGATCGTGCAGGAACTGGATGCCTCCCGGTAACGGCGCATCGTCAACCGGCAGAACCAAACCCTGAGCCAGCGCGGGAGCCAGCGTGCTCCGGGCCTGGTCGGCGGAGAGATCGCTGATGAGCTCCAGCGTCGAAAGATCGAAGCGATTGCCCAGACAAGCCGCCTGCACCAGCAGCTTGCGGCTCGACGGGCTGAGCCCGGCCAGTTTGCCCGCAAACAGCTGCACTGCGTCGGCCGGCAGTTCGCTCTCGCCGATTTCCCGAAGATTGCAATGCCAGCTCCCGTGCGAGGGATCGAGCCAAAGCAGCCGCTGCTCGTAAAGAAACGTGAGGAACGCCCTCAGAAAAAAAGGATTCCCGGCAGTGCGCCGGCAGAGGAGCTCGGCCAGCCCATCCAGATGATCGGCCAGAGGCTTCAGCGTGTCCGCAAGGAGTTCGCGCACATCCTTTACGGCAAGGTTGAAAATCTCGACCGCTTCCACTGGCACCGCCTGCCGCCGCAGGCCCGCCAACGCGGCAGCCAGCGGGTGCGAGTCGTCCACCTCGTTGTTACGGTACGAAGCGATCACCAGCAGATAGCGCAAGGCCGAGCCCACTTGGAGCCGTTCAAGCAGATCCAGCGAGGCGGAATCAGCCCACTGGCAGTCATCAATAAACAGCACGACAGGATGTTCGGGGCGGCAGAGCGCCTTGAAGAATTCGCGGAACACGCCGGCAAGCCGATGGCGCGCTTCGAGCGCGCTGATGGCCGCCATCGGAGGCTGCCGGCCGAGCAGGGACTCAAGCTCCGGCACCAGGTCGACCAGCAGTTGGCCATGAGAACCAACCGCTTGGAGCAGCGAGGATTTCCAGTGCTGCAGCTGCACATCATCCTCCTTCCCGAGCTTCTGGCAGAGCTGGGTCAATGCCTGCCGGATCGCGAAGTAAGGGACGTTTTGTTGGAATTGATTGAACTTGCCCGCAAGAAAAAAGCCATTCCGCATTTCGACCGGCCCACGGACGCTCTGTGCCAGCGCCGTCTTCCCGACACCGGACCTACCTGGGAGCACGAGCACCTCGCCGCGCCCGCAGCAGACCCGCTCAAAGGCCGCCAACAACGATCCGGCGGCCTGTTCCCGTCCATACAGCTTGTCAGGAATTTGCAGCCGGCCGGATTCGTCCGCCGGGGGCAACGGGAGCCGGGTGTGCTCCGATTTCATCGGGGCCCTCTACGTTTTCCTGTCTCAAATAAGATGATCTGCCGACAATTCATTGCGCGATATCTGTAGCAAGCAGTGTATTTGCAAATGTGAACCAGAAGGTCGTTCCCTAGCCTCTGCCTGCCGATTGTACCCAGATCTTGCCGCCATGCAACTCGACAATGCGCCGCACCAGCGTCAGCCCCAGGGCTCTTTTTAATGCAGAGGTAAGAGATTGATTTTGAGTGCGGCTATTTCGGTATAGACAAAAAGCAGGAGCCGTGAGCAGTCATGCACAGCGGCTGAGTAAGTCACTGAAAGTAAGGGTTATTGAGGCGCACGAGCGGGGGCGATTCGACTCGCTTCTGCGCGAGAAGCATTATTTGGGAGAAGCGGCGAGGGTCGGGGATTTTTTGCGGCAGGTCGTTGAACGTGACGGGCAATGGGTGGCCCTGTTGGTATGGGGACCGGCTGCGCTCAAGCTCAAAGACCGGGAAGCATGGATGGGATGGAATGCCGCCATGGCAGCAGAACGATTGAAGCTCGTGGTGCAGAACCGGCGCTATTTGCTTCTGGTAGAACGCGGTGAGGAACCAAACCTTGCATCTGCCGCGCTGGCAGCATGCTGTCGGGCATTGCCAGCGAAATGGAGCGAGGCCTTTGGCTACGAGCCATTGATCGCGGAAAGCTTCACCGATCCGGAAGCCCATAGCGGCACCTGTTACAAGGCGAGCGGATGGGAACCTGCTGGGATGAGCGCGGGAAGCAGCCGGGCGCGACCGGAGTTTTATGTTCCCAATGGGAAACCAAAATGTCTGTGGTTGCGGGAGCTACGCCGGGGAGCCCGAGAACTCGCCACAGCTTCTCCACTGCTGGCTGAACACGCGGCAGCCGTCGTAGATGTCACCAGCGGAAAAATGCCGCTTCACAAGACGCAGCGGCGCAATCTCATGGAGGTGCTGCGCAAGGCTCCCGATCCGCGAGGCAGCAACACACACTTCCGCATTGGTCCGGTACTCTGCATCGTCTCCATGGCGCTTCTGTGCGGGGCGCGACAGATGAGCGAAATCGCCCGCTTTGCCACTCGGTTGCGTCCCGATCAACGTCGCGAACTCGGCTTACCTCGAAAGAAAGGCACGAGAGATTTTTACGAGGTCCCCAGCTACAGCGTCTTTTACCAACTGCTCACACGTATGGATCCCGTTGCCTTTTCCGAGATCCTCTCCGGCTGGCTCTGCGAGCAGCAGGGCAGCCTGTCTGGAGCTCTCGCCCTCGACGGCAAAATGATCCGAGATATCATTGGCACAGTGAGCCTTGTGGATGTCGAAGATGGCTCGCCGGTCGCCGTTGCCATCATGGATCAGAAGGAAAACACCAAACGTTGCGAAATGAAAGTCGCTCAGGAACTGCTCGCCTCGCTGCCTTCTCTGGAAGGCAAAACCGTCACGGCCGATCCTCTCCACTGCCAGAAGGCCACCGCTCACGTCATCGTAGAGAAAGGCGGCGACTACTTCCTCCAGATCAAAGGCAACCAGCCTTCCCTTTTGGAACTGGCCCGCATCAAGCCTGCCGAGGCCCCCTTTTTGCCCAGAACTCCTGCGGACACGGGCGGGTAGAAACCCGCGAGGTGACCTTCTCCACGGCAGAGCCCTTTTCCACAGGGTTCCCTTTCAGTCGCATCATCGTCAAAATCCGCAGCACGCGGCTTATCAAGAAAACCGGTCAACAAAGCCAGGAAGATCGCTTCTATCTTTCCAGTCAGCATTGGGAAGAGCGCTCCCCTGAAGATTGGATCAACCTAAGCCGCTCCCATTGGGCGGGAGTCGAAAACCGTAACCACTATCGTCGAGATGCTTCATTGGGCGAAGATGCCACCCGATGCCGAAACGCCAATGTTCTCGCCAACCTCGCCCTTCTGCGCAGCGTCTGCCTGCTTCTCCATTCCCGCGACGGTTGCGAGCAGGAATGGCTGCCGAGCAAGAAGGAACGCGTCGCCGCAGATGTCGACGCCGCAAAATCGCTCGTCTTTCTCCACTTATGATCTCAAAACAAAAAGCCCTGCAGGCCCTCCATACCACCACTGACTTGGCCTTGCAGACGGACAAGGGCGTCGTACTGGCTGTCAGCGTCTGCGACACGCTGCGCCAACGGCACATCATATTGCCGACACTGGATGTCATCGAGCGCATCTGCGCCGAGTCCATCACTCGAGCCAACCGCCGTATCTACGATGCTCTGTCCGAACCACTGTCGGACGGACACCGGCATCGTCTTGACGACCTGCTGAAACGCCGTGACAACGGCAAGATGACCCGGCTGGCCTGGCTGCGGCAATCACCGGAAAAGCCGAATTCCCGCCACATGCTCGAACACATCGAACGTCTCAAAGACTGGCAGGCGCTCGACCTTCCGCCCGGCATTGAGCGGCAGGTTCACCAGAACCGTCTACTAAAGATCGCCCGCGAAGGGGGCCAAATGACGCCCGCTGACCTGGCCAAATTTGAGACGCAGCGACGCCACGTCACCTTGGTAGCCCTAGCCATCGAGGGAATGGCCACCGTCACCGATGAAATCATCGACCTGCATGATCGCATTCTGGGCAAGCTGTTCAACTCTGCCAAGAACAAGCATCAGCAGCAGTTTCATGCATCCGGCAAGGCCATCAACGCCAAGGTGCGCCTGTACGGGCGCATCGGCCAAGCGCTGATTGACGCCAAGCAATCGGGCAGCGACCCGTTCGCCGCCATTGAGTCCGTCATGTCCTGGGATGCCTTCGCCGAGAGCGTTACTGAGGCACTGAAGCTTGCTCAGCCCGATGACTTCGATTTCCTGCACCATATCGGCGAGCGTTATGCCACCTTGCGCCGCTACGCGCCGGAATTCCTCGATGTACTCAAGATGCGGGCCGCGCCCGCCTCCAAGAACGTGCTCGATGCCATTGAGGTGCTGCGTGGCATGAATACCTACAACGTCCGCAAGCTGCCCGCCGATGCACCGACCGGGTTCATCAAGCCGCGTTGGCAGAAGTTGGTAATGAGCGACGCAGGGATCGACCGACGTTACTACGAGCTGTGCGCATTGTCAGAACTCAAGAACTCGTTGCGCTCGGGCGACATCTGGGTGGAAGGTCCCCGGCAGTTCAAAGACTTCGACGAATACCTGGTGCCCTCTGAAAGGTTTGCAGCCCAAAAGCAGGCCAACGAGTTGTCGTTGGCCGTCGTTACCGACTGTAACCAATACCTGAATGAGCGACTTCGCCATTACATTTCCATTACCGATGATGTGAAATGTATCTGCGTTTATAACTAGTATCTGCGTTTTTACGAAGTTTTATGGAGAAAGTTCTTGCGTTCCTCTGTGCGATTGCTATTTGTGTGAAAACAAAGAGATGAGTTTGCGTTCGCCAATGAAAGTGAATGGAATTTACGATGAGCTTCGCCAGAAGATCACCGGATGTAAACTCCTGATGGGCGAACTCTTGCCAACCACCTCGGCCAATGGCGTCATTCACCTCGGGAATATCGCTACGACCGGGACACTGATCTATACCGGCGCAGGAGAACCCACCAACCGAGTTATCGGATTCGATGGCTCAACCGGGGGCGGCGCGCATCCCTAACACGAGAATGCGCATGATAGTTTTTACGAAAAATCGAACACACACAATGTCTATCTCGCTAAAAACCATGAAAATATTAAAATTGTTATGTGCATCGGTATTTGTTTCCGGCTCGCTGGGGACAGTTGCCGGAGCGGAATCAGATGAGATAATCAGCGTGGGAATTGATGGCCTGGACTTCACGTATCCGTCGAGTCGATGGGAAAGGCAGAGTGGCGTTTTCACCAACAAGGGAACTGGAAATACGATGCCTGAGATTAAAGTCAAAGCCTCCGGCATGGATCGCTTTGTCGTTGGGTTTGCCGCGAAAGTCGTCGCGGGGAGTGACGAAGGGACGCACTTCGGAGTCTATTGCGACTTCGAGGACGGGCGAACGATTCAACTCTATAGCTGGACCAATCGCTTTAATCTTCTGGAAACTGAAGCGGGAAAGGAACTCCGACACATCACGGTCGGGACATACAAAGAGAAGATTTCTGTTGGCGAAAATGCGGATTTCACGGCCTTTTCGATCGAAATGAAGGATGGCGACGGCGAGGTCTATCGCGATGGCCAGAAAGTTGGAGCCTGGAAATTCAAGCCAGGTGCCGCATCGCAATTCCGCTTTTATGTCTGGGGCGGCGAGGTGGCGATAAAAGAAATCGAAGTCAAAATCCCAGCGGCTAAAAAATAGCAACCGAAAATACTAGCCAACACAACCTGCTGAATAACAAAATTTATGAACAAATACATTTCTGCCGGAATACTCGCGGTATGCCTATTATTGTCGGAGGGCCGCACGATGGCTGCGGAAAATAATGCGGAGGCGGTTGCCATTCAAATCAAGCCCTCTTCCGTCGGAAGCTGGAAGAACAACGGAGAGGGGTGGATTGGCGGCAGACCCGGCGGGATGTCGTATTTGACGGTTGAATGCACGGTGGAAGATCGCTTTTCCATCGCATTCTCGGCGCGGCTCCTCGAGGGCACCGCTGCCGGAACCCATTTTGGGGTCGATTTTGACTGCAATGCCAATCGGCTCCTCCGCCTCTACAGTTGGATGAATCGATTGAATTGCCAGGAAACGGAGGGAAGTAAGGATCTCCAGCACATCGTGATCAATCACTATAGCGAAGCTCTCGTTGCCGGCAGGGAGGCCGTATTTTCCGCCTTCCGAATCGAGTATTCAAATGGGAAAGGCGAGATTTTCCGCGATGGCAATTATGCTGGCACGTTCGAGTCAAAACCCGGGGCGGTCAAACAGATCCGTCTCTATGTCTGGAACGGCTCGGTGGAATTCAAGGAAATCGTCGTGAAAAAACTGCCCCCCCCGCCCGTGACCGAGATCAGGAAGTCAACGGATCCTCGCCCGGTATTTGAGGCGGCTTTTGATGGAAACACCGACGCGCTGGACGCCCAAACAGGGAAACCCCGGAAGCCTGTTCTGGCCGAAAATATTGTTTACGTTCCGGGAATTCATGGGCAAGGAATCCATATCACATCCGCCCCGCAGTCCCGGCTGCAATACGATGCAAAGGATATCTTCGACCGGGAGAGCGGCACTGTGATGTTCTGGTTCAAGCCGGATTGGGACGGCCTTGCACAGGACGGAACCCATTCGTGCATTGCCGGTATCGATGCGGGGAGCACTCCGTTTCTGAACATCTTCATCAATCATTACCTGAATGCGAAGCTGCGAAAAACCCCGAATGTTGACATATGGCTGGACCGATATTCGCGGCGCTACCTGTTTGCCGGCGAATGGATTCATGTGGCGCTCACCTGGAATGCAAACGGATGGAATAAGCTCTTTCTCAATGGGGCAAAATACCAGCATGGCCAGTTCCCGGGGCCCACATTTCCGGTGAAAGGCATGCCAATGCTACAAGGTATTGAAAAGCTACTGGTAGGAACTTCGCCCGACTTCACCGCAGGAATAAAAAACGCCGACGGCGTGTTCGACGATTTGAAGATCTATAATATGCCAGTAAGCGATGAGGAGATCGCCAAGGAATATCAAAAGTCCTTCCCTGTCGCATTGATGCTTGAGCAGCGCTTTGTTCCGGCAGACCGGGCGGCCCGCATGGTTCTAAGGGTGGAGCCATTAAGTTATATTGGAATCAAGTTGGCCCCACGCAGCGGATCCAGCGAGATGGGGGTCACATTAAATGCTGCGGATGGCAACCAGGAGGTTTTCAAAACAAGCGCTAAGATCGTCTATGGCGAAGCGCAGGAGGTCGCCTTGGAGCTCCCGCCGCTGAAACCGGGGATCTATCACCTGAAATGCAACCCGGACCATGAGAATCCGGATCTGGTTCGAGTCTTCCGCATCATGGTTTACAATCCTCCGGGCGAACAAAAACCTGGCGACAAGCTGTCAACTGCGTCCGGGCCTTCTTTGCCGGAAATTGACTTCACAAAGATTGAGCCTGATAAAATAATTAGCAATGTGGCCACGAAGGCGGTTCATGCGGGTTTGGATTACCTTCAGGCCGGATCCCGCAAGGGGGATCGATTTGCAGTCAAACTCCACTTCCCGGACGAGCTCATCCAGGCACACAGGCCGGTGGTGCTGGATATCCGCTGGCCGGATGACAGGCCGCGCTCCGCTGGTTTCTACATGTATGTGAAGACGCACAGCGCGCAACACCGCGACCGTCTGGAAGGGGGGATCCAGTCCGGGGAGGAGTTCCCGCCGATGACACATAAGATCCAGACAACGAGCTACCTCTTCTATCCGGGAGTTAACGATTATCTTTTCGAGGCGAGGACCATGAGCGAAGGCAAGCCGGCCGCCGTGGCCTCCCTTTCGGTGAGGGAGGTTACGGAACGCTACCCGCGGTTGAATATCAAGTATCCCAAAGGATTTCAACCTCGGGCGCTCGGGCACATGGACGAGGACCAATCCTTTGAGCTGATCACCAACCACGACGATGCCTCCGAGATCAACAGCCCGTTCTATCCGGTCAAATTGTTTAACCGCATTTGCGAGTATTTCGCTTACACCGGCCAAAGCGTTATCGCCTACCCGATTCTGCGATATTTCTACGTCTCTTACGATCTGCCCGGGCAGATGGACAGCGTGGATGTGCGCCATGTGGGCTGGATCAATCTGTTTCTCGACCTGCTTCAGAGCTACCGGATGAAGCTGATTGGCACGGTGAATCTGAGTTCCATGCCCGAGTTTCGCCTGCCGCAGGACGATCTGGACCGGTTAAAAAGCGAAGGGTGCTTTCTCCGTGACAAAGCCGGCAAGTTTGTTGCAGGAGGGACCGTTCCCGAAGTTACCAGCCCGGTTCACCCGGCGGTTCGACAGGCATTTTTGAATCACATCGAAGCTGTTGTTAAGCGGTTTGGATCTCACCCGGCTTTCGGGGGGCTCGACCTCTGGGTCAAGTCAACATGGACTTATGAGTCGATCGATCAGGGGTACGACGATTTCGCGGTCAACCTGTTTGCCCGGGAATCCGGCATCGCGCTGCCTGTGATGGAAGGGCCGGACCGGTTTAGCAGGCGCTTTGAACTCCTCACCGGCCAGTATCGGAAGGAATGGCTCAAGTGGCGTTCCGACAAGACGATGGAGATGGTTCGCGCCGTCCGGGCTTTGATGGACAAGTCCAATCCTCACCTGAAGCTCTATGTGAACTTCCAGGCGCTCAACCCGGTCGACTTCCATTTTGTGGACAACCCGGAACATCTTGATTTTGACCGTTATTGCTACGAGGCGAACGGCGTTGTTTTAACAGTGGCAAAGGCGATGGCCTCCACTGTGGTGGTGCCCAATCGGAATCCCACCCGGTATCGCTGGTACCAACACTGGAGCGACAGCCCTTCGCTCATGGAGGAATTGACCTACGATCGAAGCAAGTATCTTCCCTTTCTCAATAACGGATCGACCTCCGTATGGGCTTCCAACACCTACTTTGAAACATGGAACAATTCCCTGCTTCCAAAGGAATATGCTTCGTATTTCCAGAACGCCGACGTGAAGCCGCAGGGAAGGCATTTCCTGAAGGAATACGCCTTTGATGTTGCCGCTATGGATGCCGACATGATCCTTTGTGGTGCCCAGCCGATCGGGACGCTCGGACGCGAGGAGGAGATCCAGGAATTCGCCAAGGCATTCTGTGCGTTGCCGGCAGTGCCTTTCACACCGGTGGAACGGTTGGCAGATCCTGTTGCGGCACGGTATCTCAAGACCCCAAACGGCACGTATTTCTATTTCGTGAATCTTCTTTGGAGCGATGTGGATGTCGCCGTAAAATGTGAAGGCAAATGTTTGATAACAAACTTGAGCACAGGAGAAAAGGTCGAGCTACCAAACAATAAGCTGACAGTCCATCTTCGCCCGTATCAGCTCTGCTCGTTCCTGGCCGAGTCGGGAGGGCCGGATTTTTCCACGGCAAAAGTGGAGGTGCCGGACGCTGTCCCCGAGTGGTATAAGGAAAACCTGCGGGTGTTCGATGGCGCGGAAAAAACGATCAAGGAGTTCATCAGCCCATCCGCCGCATTCAACGAGAAGCTCGCTCGCGTCCGGGAGGCTGTCGCGAAGGGGCATTATCTCGATGCCCATCGTCTTCTTTACTCGAAAGAGCTGACCGAGGTGCGAAGGAAGCTGAGCACTGGCGACCAGTCGGTCTTTCGCAAGCAGGCAGAAATGATTAAGGGTGGCCATTATGCGATCAGGTGCGGTTCCTCGGAATTCTTCCAGTGCCCGGATGGAAGGCTTTTCTTTCCTGACGCGCCATACACTGAGGGCTCTTACGGTTACGTGGGGAACTATGAAAAGACCGTCCGCAGCATTGATAATCTGAACACTCCTGTGCCCGAGCTTTTCAAAACCGAGGCCTACGCGATCGACGGATATCGTTTCACCGTCCCCAACGGGGTCTATTCGGTGAAGCTGTATATGAAGATCGGCTTCCCTGGATCTCTTGCTCCGGGGGTTGTTGTCTTCGACATTAATATCAACGGGAAACCGGCGGCAAAACAAATGGATTTGTTCAAGGAATCCGGATCCAACTCCCGCGATGTCCTCATCAAGGAATTCCGCGATATCAACGTGTCGGACGGGAAACTTGATATCAACTTTTTCGCTCCAGATGGAAAAGATCCGACAGTGAAGCTCTGCGACGCAATCGAGATCATCCCCCAATCGAAAAATGCAAAAACAAGTGGCAACTAAAAAGGAAGTTATGGACGAGGTTATGCTCAAATATCTTCACGGCAGAAGCCTGGAGCTCTTCCGTGAGCCGAAGGGATACTTGAAACATCCATTCCTTGTGCCGGGCGCGGCCTATGATGGCCAGCTGTGGGATTGGGACAGCTACTGGATGTCATCGGGGTTGTTCCGGCTTGCGAACATGCTGGGAGATCGAGAGTACCATAGCAAAGTGGCCCTTCATGCACGGGGATGCCTAGAGAACCTACTCGCTCATCAATCCCGCAACGGGACCGTTCCTACCCTGATCGACTCTGGTCGCGGAGATTTGTTCGGATGCCTTCAAGAGGACGGCCCTGAGGTTAACCAGGCCAAGCCTGTCCTGGGTCAGCTGGCCCTGTGCATTGCCAATGAAACCGGGGATACGGAGTGGTTGGAGCCGCTGTTTGATAAGCTGCTGCGCTTCTACGGTCGCTGGGAAGACCGCTACCGGCATTTAAGCGGGTTGTTGGTGTGGGGATCTGATGTGGCGATCGGCGTAGACAATGATCCGACGACATACGGCCGGCCGGACCATTCATCCGCAAATCTTCTCCTGAACTGTTTGTATTATGAGGATCTCACTGCGGCCGCTACCTTGGCCGGGCGTTTGATGCGCAAAGAGGATGCACTTCGGTTGCGGCAACGTAGGGCGGAAGTCGGTGAGTCTGTTCGGAAGCAGTGCTGGGACCGCCGGGATCGCTTTTTTTACACGGTGGATGTGCAGTGCGCGGATCATCGCTCGAACAAAATCTCATGGGCGGATCCCGGCATGCCGCTTGGTTGGGCGACGATCCCGTTGCGGATACAGATGTTCACCGGGTTTTTGCCGATGTGGTGCGGCATCGCCACCAAGGCGCAGGCCCACTCGCTGGTCGTCGAACACTACCTAAACCCCAAATCCTTTCATGCCCGTTGGGGAGTTCGGACGCTGTCCCGCAGCGAGCCGATGTATTCGCTCGCTTGCAGCTGCAATCCCAGCAACTGGTTGGGGCCGATTTGGATCCTCGCAAACTATTACGTGTGGCGGGGCCTGGTGCGCTACGGGTTTTCCAAGGAGGCGGACGATCTCGCCCGGAAAACAGTCAAGCTGCTTCAACGCGATCTCTCTGGGGAAGGAATCCTGCACGAATACTACCATCCCGATTCCGGCGCACACTTGATGAATCCCGGGTTTCTATCGTGGAATGTCCTAGTGTTGGAAATGATGCAGTCGGTTTCGACGCGGTCTGAGCTCTAATAGGAACGATTATTATGACAATGAATTCGCTTGATTATGCCATTGTGCTGATTCCCTTCACGGTGGTGCTCGTCGTGTCGTGGCGCACGCGGCGCTACATGAAGAGCGTGGCGGATTTCATGAGCGCCAGCCGCTGCGGGGGGCGCTACCTGCTCGCTACCGCTGCAGGAGAGGCCGGCATGGGGGCCGTTAGCGCCGTGGCAATATTTGAATACACGTACAAGGCCGGGTTTGCCATGAGTTGGTGGCAGATGTTGAGCGTGCCCGTCGGGCTTCTTATCACGCTGACCGGATTCGCCATTTACCGCTATCGCGAGACTCGGGCGATGACGCTGGCTCAGTTTTTTGAGATCCGGTACAGCCGTAACTTTCGGGTGTTTGCCGGCATCATGGCGTTTGTTTCCGGGGTGCTCAACTACGGGATATTTCCTGCCGTGGGGGCGAGGTTTTTTGTCAACTACTGCGGATTCCCTCAGTCGCTCCTCCTGCTCGGGATGAGCGTGCCGACATTTGCAGTCCTCATGTTCTTCTTTCTTGGGTTTGCACTTTTTCTGACGCTGATGGGCGGACAGCTCACGATCATGGTCAGCGATACGCTCCAAGGCCTGCTTGCGGGAGTTTTTTACCTCATTGTGATCGCGGCGCTCCTATACCTGTTCCGTTGGTCGGACATCTCCGGGGCGATGGCGAACGTGCCGCCGGGCCAGTCGATGCTGAACCCGTTTGATACGGCGCAGGCGGCAGACTTCAACATCTGGTATGTGCTGATCGGGATTTTCGGGATGATCTATGGTCGTTTGGGATGGCAGGGAGGCCATGGCTTTTGGTCATCTGCAGCCAGCCCTCATGAGGCCAAGATGGGGGCTATTTTGGGGGGCTGGCGCGGCATCGCCAGCACTGTGACCATTACCCTGCTCGGCATCTGTGCGTTCACCTACATGACGCACCCCCATTTTGCCCAAGGCGCAGCGCAGGTCAACGTACAGCTGCAGACGATTGATGGCGGCCCGCAGATCCAATCGCAGATGCGGGTGCCGGTCGCGCTCTCCCACATGCTGCCATTCGGCATCAAGGGAGTTTTTGCCGCGGTCATCTTTTTTGCCATGATCGCGTGCGACGGTTCCTACATGCATTCTTGGGGCAGCATTTTCATTCAGGATGTGGTCGTTCCCCTCCGCAAAAGCCCTCTAACTCCCAAACAACATATCCGCCTGTTGCGCTGGTCCATCGCGGGGGTGGCGATCTTCGCATTCCTCTTCAGCTTATTGTATCAGCAGACGGATTATATCCTGATGTTCTTTGCCATCACGGGTGCGATTTTTCTTGGCGGCTCGGGATGCGCGATCCTGGGCGGGTTGTATTTTAAAAAGGGAACCACTGCGGCTGCTTGGGCGGGCATGATCGCCGGCTCAGTTCTCGCCGTCGGTGGTCTGGTGGTTCAACAGGTCTGGCAGAGCTTGGATGCCGTCATCATTTCCTTGGTGAGAGGGTGGGGGATTGCGCGGCCGATGCAGGCATACTTGCTGGCGCATGCGGAGAAGTGCCCAATGAACGGACAGGTGATCTTTTTTTGCGCCATGCTTTCGTCGCTCATCGTCTATGTGACGGTTTCACTTCTGACATGCAAAGAGGATTTCAACATGGATCGGATGTTGCATCGCGGACAATACGCCGTCGAGGCGCCTTCCCCCGAAAGCGCTCGCCGGAAGTGGAACTGGGGGGCGGTTATCGGATTTGATCGGGAATTTACGTGGGGCGACAAGATCATCTCGGGTAGCCTGTTCGCTTGGGGGATGTTTTGGTTTCTGGTCTTTGCTGCCATGAGCCTTCTCTATCTCCTCCATCCTTGGCCGTTGAGCGTCTGGGCGACTTATTGGCACTATTACGCTATCGTGATTCCCGTATTTGTCGGGGTTGTCACGACGGTCTGGTTCACCTTGGGCGGGACCCGTGACCTGATACGGCTTTTCCGGGATCTGCCGAACGTGAAGCGCAACACGATGGACGACGGCACGGTCGTGAACCACCACAATTTGGGCGAGCCGGAATCGTCGGGCAGCCAAACCGTGGGGAAGTAGCCCTGCGCTCAGTGCGATTCGCTTTTCTGTTATTATGAAACCCTGCATCCAACTCACCGAGGCCGATCTCGCTCTCGTCCGTTCCCTTGGGGATTTTGTCCCTGCGGAAATCTACGACATCCACGCCCACCAATCGAACGCCGCGCACAGCTCGGGGGCGGGAATCGCATGGTTGGAAGGACTCCCGCTGCTCGGCTGCAAGGAGCATCGCGAAGCGATCGGGCGGATCGTGCCGGGGCGCAATATCCATGGCCTCTATTTTGGCTATCCCGAACCGCAAGCTGATCGCGCGGCCATCAATGCGTGGGTGGCCGACGAAGTCCGCTGCAACGGCACGCCAATCAGCCGTGCGCTCGCTCTTGTTTCCCCGAAAGATGACCCGGCAGCCACGCTCGAGCTCCTTCGTCGCGAGAGATTCGCGGGGATCAAGGTTTACCACCTTTACGCCGGGAGGGAAGACACGTTCAATGCCGAGCTGGAGGAATATGCGCCCGAGTGGATGTGGGAGGCGTGCCATGAGATTGGCGGGATCCTCATGCTTCATATCGTCCGCGACCGCGCGATCGCCGACGAGGGGAACCTCGCAGCTATCCGACGCCTCTGCCGCAAGTATCCTAAGTGCCAGCTTGTTCTCGCGCATGTCGCGCGCTCGTTTAACTATCGCAACGGCTGCGAGGCGCTCCGCCACCTCGCCGACCTGGACAATGTCGTGCTCGACATGTCGGGCGTCACCGAGGCTGACGCCATGCGCGAGGCCTTCCGCGCGCTCGGGCCGCGCCGCGTGCTGTATGGCTCGGACTACGCGTTGAGCGAGCTTCGAGGGCGCTGCATCACGACGGGCGACAGCTTCTTATGGGTTCACCCGGAAGTTATCCAACCCGAGCACATCTCGCCGACAAGCTTCCGCATGACAACCATCGGGATCGAATCGCTCATCTGCCTCCGCGAGGCCTGCGAGGAGTGCGGGCTGAACCCCGGCGACGTGAACGACATCTTCCTGAACAACGCCCTGCGCCTGCTTGCTCCCCACTTGCCTGCCGCAGATGCCCCCGCGCCGCAGTACGGGCCGGATCTCTGGACCAGCACAAAAAACAAGATCTCCTGCGGCACCGGCCTCATGTCAAAACGTGCCGAACTCTTCGACCCGGTTTCGTGGCCTACCTATTTTTCCCGGTGTTCCGGCTGCGAGGTTTGGGATCTCGAGGGGCGTCGCTACGTGGACTTTGCGGGCGGGGTAGGTGCCATTCTTTTAGGGTATGCGGATCGTGACATCGCTCGCGCTGTGCGGCGGCGTTTGAACGCAGGAACCTATTGCACGCTGGTTTCACCGGATGAAATCGAGCTGGCGGATTTACTTCTCGACCTACACCCTTGGGCTGGACGCGTGCGCTACGCTCGCGGTGGCGGGGAAGCGATGACGATGGCGGTGCGGATCGCCCGCGCGGCCACCGGGCGAAGCGGGATCGCCTTTTGCGGCTACCATGGATGGCATGATTGGTATCTGGCGGCGAACCTTGGCGACAGCAGCACGCTGGACGGCCATCTTCTGCCCGGGCTCCAGCCGCTGGGCGTGCCAAGAGAGCTTCAGGGAACCGCAGTGCCGTTTCGTTACAACGATTGGGCATCCTTCGAAGCGGCGCTCCAGCAGCTCGATGGCAAGCTCGCTGCTGTCGTAATGGAGCCGATGCGCTCCCAGTGGCCGAAGGATAATTTTCTGGAAAAAGTTGCCCAGCGTTGCCGTGCGGCGGGCGGGGTTTATGTGGTGGACGAGATCACAAGCGGCTGGCGCATCGGATTTCCTGGCGCAATGTCCGGGTTAGGAATTCAGCCTGATCTGGCGGTTTACGCCAAGGCCATGAGCAACGGTTTCCCTTGTGCCGCAGTGGTTGGCAAGGCCGGGATCATGGACGCGGCCAATCCCAGCTTCATTTCGAGCAGCTACTGGACGGAGGGAGTTGGGACGGCGGCCGCTCTGGCGTGCATCCGCAAGCTGCGCGCGCAAAATGTGCAGGCAGACGTCTGGCAGGTGGGCGAACACCTGCAGTGCCGGCTGGAAGAGCTCGCCAGGAAATATCCCTCGCTGCAATTCAAAGTGGGGGGCATGCCCTGCTCCCCATCCCTCGCGTTCGATTTGGGATCCGCCAGCGCAGCCGCCAAGGTTCTGATGATCCGCAAGATGCTGGCCTGCGGCTACCTGATGTCCGGGCAGCTCTATGTGATGCACTCCCACTGCCGCGAGAAAGTGGAGGCGATGATCTCCTGCTTGGATCAAGCGATGGGGGAAATCGCTGTGCTGAACGAATCGAAACGTCTGGAATCCGAAGCCGGCCCCCTAGCCCCCAGCGGCGGCTTTGCCCGCCTAGCGTAAAACCCGAGTCGTTCTTCCCTACAAATGCAAAACACCCCTACTCGACTTAAAACCACAAACAAACATATCCACGATGAAATTATTCAAAACTCCTGTCGCTGCCGAAATACACCGGCTTGAAACAAAGCCAGAAAACATCTCTGCTTCCGGTCGCCAATTTCGTTCTAGGACAAAGCGCGGGCTGCTTGGCCTCATGGTGGTCGCGGGTTACGCCGCGCACGCCGTTTCGGGAGCAACGGGTGAGGGGGCACAGCGAATGGTTCACAAGGTTCTTTTCGTTGGCGATAGTATCACCCTGCATCCGCCAAACAAAGCGCTCGACTGGACGGGGAATTGGGGCATGGCCGCCTCTGCGCCCGAAAAAGATTATGCCCATCTGTTTTATGGTGCCATATGCGCGGCGCAGCCGAATCTCCATCCGGAGCTGGTTATCAGCGGGAGGGATGTTGCCGTGGCTGGTCGCATCGATCAAAATCTGGCTAATCTTGATCGCCTGAAAGCCGTCGGGGCGGATTTGATCGTGGTTCAGTTGGGAGAAAACGAGGGGGCAAAGGATCTAGGAACCTTCGAGGAACTCTACGAGCGGCTGGTCGTCGGGCTGAAAGGAGATCAGGCTCCGACCATCTTATGTACTGGCGTCTGGAGATCTGGAGAGAACTCGGCTAAAAATCACATGATCCGCGCCATATGTTTGCGACAGGGTGCCCATTTCGTGGCGATCGAGCCCATGCCTCCTGGCTGCGATGCGGGCTCAGAAGCCGGGAAGTTTACGAACCAGGGCGTCAACTGGCATCCGGGTGACAAGGGAATGCAGCACTATGCCGACGCCCTCTGGACTGCCGTCAAAGCTTTTCTCGGAATTCGGTCTCTCTCCATCACGAAATAGCCAAAACGAAATAGATAAAGAAATACTATGACACCTCAAAAGCACAACAATACCCATCTGCTTGATGTAACGCAAACCTGGAAGACCATTGCCTTTTGGGATGACTTTGCCTTGCTGAATAAGAGGCAGATGAACCGGCGCTATTTTTCGCCAGAGATCATTCGTGAATCCGCATTTCATGATCCCGAGCACCCTCTTTCCTATACTACGATTCAATGGTGCGAGGAGCTGAAAAAATACCGCCTTTGGTATAACATCAACAATGTCGTTTGCAAAATCGACGGCGAGGGGCAAGACGAGCATTGCATGCTTTCTCTCGCGGAGAGCGACGATGCAATTCACTGGAGCACTCCCAATTATTCGGGGGTTGCCGGAGATAAAAACGTGGTGTTCAAAGGCTCTCAAAGCAGCGTCCATGGCTCGATGGTTTGCCGTGACATCCGGGACCCCTCGCGGCTCTACAAGTGCGCGGCCAGCATCGACTCATTGACTGCGGCCAATCAAAATGTGGCACCGGGGGTGATTGTCACTTCCAGCGATGGGGTCCGCTGGGACGAGCAGGATCAAAAATATCAATGGGGCACCTCGATGAGCGATACCTATAACTGCTTTCTCTACAATCCGGTCATCGGAGAGTATCAGGTCATCCTGCGCACGGCGCTGACGGATCGCCGGGTTTGCACAAGCCACAGCCCGGATCTGGTTCACTGGAGTAAGCCGGAAGTGATTCTTTCCTCGGACGGATTTGACCCCGAATGCAGCGAACTCTACGGCATGTCGATGTTTCATGACAAGGGGATCTTCTACGGGTTCCTCTGGGTGTTTGAAACCGACCTAAACGACCGGGTTCCGTGGAAGTTCCTAGGCAACGTCTCCAGCGAGTTCGTCTATAGCTACGATGGATTGCACTGGAACCGCACCCACCAAAAGGCGTTGCCGCTGCAGGAAATCGGGGAATATGGGGCGAGCACGAATTACATGCTCAACATCACGCCAGACAAGACCGGCGAGCACTATTTTATCAGCACCCTCTTGGCCATGCAGGAACACGGCGGATCGATGTATGGCGAGCTAGGAAACCCGGCGGCGGAGATTTCCAAAGAACGGAGTATGCTGCATTATACCAGCAAAATCCGAGCGGGCCGGTTTTGCGGGTTGCAGAGCAGCGGCAATGGCTTTTTGCGCACCAAGCAGATTTTGCTTAATGGGGATGAGCTTACGATCAATGCCAAATGCCCCAACGGAAGCATGAGGGTGCAGTTGGTCGATCTCTACCAGAAGCCCATCCAGGGGTTCG
>Ga0194063_10000422_pt1 | contig 31412 bp, 33 predicted proteins | sample SepL3720m_MetaG_FD_155459 | JGI IMG/M metagenome (GOLD analysis project Ga0194063, IMG submission 155459) | Anoxic zone freshwater microbial communities from boreal shield lake in IISD Experimental Lakes Area, Ontario, Canada - Sep2016-L373-20m | ecosystem: Environmental > Aquatic > Freshwater...
GCGAGCATCTACTGGAGGCATACGGTCTGCTGCAAGCCCAGTTCAAATCGGGGCAGCACAACCATATTGAGACGAAATCTGGCTCGACTGGTTTTTCAAGGGGTGAAGACCAGCTCTCTTCTGTCAAGGGTGGTAGCTGTGGCCATCCCCCTCTTTAACACCCTGCAAAAAAGCGACTTACTTCATTTCATATTCGATAATCATCATGCAAGTCCAGTTCTCGCCCTTGCCACTTGTGGTCTGGCTAATCTTCGTGAAACTGTATGTCCCGGCCACCTTCGCCGCATTGGCGAAGGCATCACTGACCGACAAACCCAAACTTTTCCCCATCCCGAGGACTTGCGCCCTTTGTTTTTTGGGTTTCGGTTGTGTCTGTACTGAGGAGTTCACCGGACCAGCCGCTAAGACTGGCGTAGAAAAGGCCACCATTAACCCTGCAAAAACCAATGCCAACATCATGTGTTTCATAAGAAAACTCCCTGGATTTCAGAATTCATTTCAGCTCAAAGCTTTCAAAGCATACCAAAAAGAAGCCGCCCCAAAGAAAGATTTCCGATTTTCCGCACAATTGTTCAAGGATGCCGCAAAAATTCCGATAAATTGCCCTATAGACAAGCGATGTTGATTGTGTTTATCATCAAGATAATGAAGAGGTAACATGACAGAAACAGTAGACAAGGCCAAGTCGTTTGCATATTTCGTTTACCCCTTCTTGTTTGATCTCCCAGATGCCCCTTCGCCTGAACGCAAAACCGCCAATTCCTCTTCACCTGACCCCTTTTCCATTTTTGCCGGGCGGATTGCCGAGACCACTCTCGAAAACAAGAGAATCTGGACCGATTGGGGTATCCCGGTAAATGATCTCATGCCACATGTAGCCCGTTTTTTGGATCCCGATCCGAAAAACAAGAAGCCAACGGGCCGGTTCTGGCAACTCAGCAACGATGTCGCCCAAAAACTCCAGACTAACAAGATCGTATGGCGGATGCTTCGCGGCAAGACAGGTACCCCCATCCCCTTCACTCTCGGCGGAGATTTTTTAGTTCAGTTGGCGCTCTTCCGTCACGGCGTCGGATTCATCACCGTGAGTGCACAGCCTGTATCAAACGAACTGGATGCCTGGCTGGCCTTTCTGCACGATTTCCGATTTATGAGCCATCGCAGTGATGTGCGGGTATGTGCCGAAAGGGAAACGTATGACCCCGGCAGCAAGCAAAAAGCAACGGCGCCCTACAATCCGCTGAATGTCCCACTATCGGCCAATGACAACTCTTTTTACTTCATTGAGGTAATAAAGGCATTCCTGAAGGCAAGCGGTATCGGCGCCACGGAAGTTTTCACCCCTGGCCACACGCTCCCCTATACAAGTCTCTTTGTACGCGGGGCAGCAGAAAACGACAAACCGACCATCCTTCACCGGCTGAGAAACTTTTTTGGGCCAGAACAGGGATCCAATACTTCTCCCGACGATCTTAGTCCAAACCATGCAGCCAATCTGGCATACGCTCGCGATCAGTGGTTTTTGCAGACGCTGAACGGCGGAAGTTTCCTCTCTTTCGACGATGAAAACACTCCCGGTAATGATTTCCAGAACAATGACCTTACAAAGCACACTGGCGGGGTCTACTTCTGCGCAAACCTTCTTGTGCTGTATCAACGCTTTACCCTTGCCCGGCTTTCGGAGAGGGTGGCAACGAAGGCGTTGGAAGACGGAACGGACAAAGAGTGGGAAACCATTCGGGACGATCTACTTGATTTCACAGCACGCGGCCACTTTGCCCAGGCCATGCAGTCAGATCACCATCATCGGTACTACCGGAAATGGCAGGAAGTGCTTCAAATTCCTCAGCTTTATGAAGAGGTCAGGAACGAAGTACGCGACATGTACGAGCGGGCCGTATTCCGATTGCGGCAAGAGGATGACAAGAGGGAGAAACGCGAAGAGGATCGCGAGAAGTTAGTAGCAAAGCGGCTGAGCCTGTTCGGTCTTCTTTTTGCCATCCCAGCACTGATTCTGGCGTTTCTGGGAGTCAATATCCGCGAATATCCTTCCGGCCTTCCGCTGATGATCGTATCCAGTTGGTTTTTAGGTGGTTTTGTTTTGGCCGCTCTTGCGTACTGGATCCTGGTTAAATTCTGGGATAGGGAGCCAACATAACGATTCCAACATATTTTCGGAAACACCACGGAATGCAGGCTTCTTGATTATGGACAGGCATTAGAAATTCAAACAAGAGGAGAGCAATATGAGAAACTTCAGGGTTCATGGGGTAAAGGGAAGTCATTCGATCCAAGACGTCGTCACAGCTTCAAGCGTAACCGAAGCTACCGCGATTTTTCATGAACGTCATCCTGGGTACACGGTGTATGGTGTTACGCCGTTGTAATGTTTAAAATTTAGGTTTCTTTCAGACAAAAAACAAATAAGAGAGGTGAGAATTATGGCAACAGCACAAAGAAAAACGACAATAGATGAGGCAGCCGACCAACTTAAAGTCTCACGCGAAAAGATACTCATTAATTTACAGGAATGTGCTCCAGACTTCGCCAGTCGCAAACAGAAAACGCTATCACAAGACGAAGTAGCTTGCATCATCAAGGCTTTGAAGAAATAACTAGCGCATTGTTATCGAATTATAAATGGTTTCATAATACATAAGGAACGAACATGACTGACGAAGTAAAAAAAATTAAAGGCGTTGTGGATTTTGTATTCCTGATCGATGCAACCGGCAGCATGGGGCATGTGATTGATGCCTTGAAAAATAATCTCAACACATTCATCGACTCGATGATTGCCGACCCGCAGAGCCCGATCCAAGACTGGCGGGGCAAGGTGTTCGGATTCCGCGATGTGGAGGAGGATGGTTCCGATGCCTTTGTGGACAACCCGTTTGTCAGTAAAGATGTTGCTGCACTGAAGGCTCAACTTGCAACACTTGAGGCCAAAGGGGGTGGCGACGTACCCGAATCTCTTCTAGACGGCCTTTACAAAGTTGGAAGCATGCCGCAGATGGACAAAGGCAGTCAAACGATAGATCCAGGAAAATGGCGTTACCGCAGCAATGCAGCCAGAGTTGTCATTGTATTCACAGACGTCCCCTTTAAAGAAAAAATGTCGATTCCAGAGGCCAAAGGTGGTGGTTTAGACGATATCGTCAATCTCATGCACAGTAACCGCATTATCCTCAGTATCTTTGCTCCTGAGAACGAATGCTTTAATAAACTAGCGGAAACTGACAAATCAGAGTACATACCTGGCGACCTTGCTGAAATAACTAGCAAACCAGAGAACTTCAAGAAGACGCTTCTCCAGCTCGCCAAAAGCGTGTCGAAGTCCGCCGCGGTGGAGACGCTTTAAGCCCGATTCAAGGTTTAGCATGGACTGTAGACTGGAATGCGGACGGAAGTATGACAGGGCTGATTGAGGAGAACGTCATGAGCACCAAGGGTATAGCGGATGTTGTCTTCTGCATTGACGCATCCAAATCGATGAAGCCATGCATAGATGGGATCAGGGCGAACCTTGGCTCCTTTATGGACGGGCTGAAGTCTGACCGTCAGGTCGTATGGGACTTACGCATGGATTACCTTGCCCATCGGGCAACCGGCGAGGGACTCCGGCGACTCTTCGACATGCGTTCCTTATTCTATTCCTCGAATGAGAACGTTTGCTGGGCGGCACTGTACAAGGATACACAGGGCGGTGGGCGGTTCTTCACTTCGAGTGCGGACGACTTCAGGGAAGGGCTGAAGCAGATCGACGTGCGTGGCGATGAGGCGGCTCTTGTTGGACTCGACTTTGCATTGGATTTCCCGTGGAGAGACGCGGCTCAATGTCATCGAATAGTTATTATGCTAACGGATGAGCCACTCGAGAAGGGCATCGCGGTTGAGTGGCAGACAGGCAAACTGTCGGAGATCATCGAGAAGATCCAGCATCTGAAAGTCATGCTCTTTCTTGTGGCACCCGAATCAGACGGATTCGCAACATTATGTGAAGCGGACAAGAGCGAATACCAGGTCGTGTCTGGGCTCCGCGATGGACTGGAGTCGGTGGATTTCCGTAAGGTGCTTAGCTACATAGGGAAGTCCGTGTCCAAATCCACCGTTCAGCAGTCGGCGCCGATCTCCGTGACCAGAGGCGTCTTTGGGCAAGGCGGATGGGGCACGTCTGAGGCGGACTTTCGAGGGGAATAGGAGCACGCACCATGGCAACTCAAATACCACCGGGCCGCAGTGTCAATGGCTACACCATTATCGAATGGCTAGCCAGCGGCAATGCCATCTCATACATCGCGACCTCGCCAAAGGAAGTGTCGCCGGGCAACCGAGACGGCAAGGTGTTTTTCAAACAGTACAAGTCCCCCTCGGTGAGAGTTCCTTGGTACAAGGGCTATGTGGCATATCAACAGGAGATAAAGAGGCGGATTGATTCCACAGATCTGAAGAATTTTGCCTGTAGGATTATTGATTTCTTCGAGGCGAAGTTCGGACAGGTCGCATTCTTTGAGGTGTTTGAGTTTGTTGAGAAGGGCCACGACCTCAAGGGCATTCTCGATAAAGGCCGGTCGCGTCCTGCCGCCGTGTCGTGGGACCAGCGATTGATTCTCGCTAAGGCGATGATGGGGGCGATCAGAAAGCTCCATGAGGCAAAGATTATCCACTGCGACCTCAAGCCAGCCAACATCCAACTGATTGAAGATCCAAGCATTGAGGCGAAATACCGCGTCAAACTGATCGACATGGACTCCTCAGTCTTGGCCGACAGACGAGCCCCGTGGCACGGCGCGACTCCTTACGTTGGATCAGATGGATACAGGTCTCCAGAGCATTTGCTCAAGAATGGCACGCCGCTGCCCGCTTCTGATGTTTTTACGTGTGGGATTATGCTGTATGAATTGCTTGCGGGCATGAATCCTTACGCCATCTATGATCTGGAGGAGTATGCGAAGACCGTGAACGCATACAGGGCACGCCCGCCAACTTTGCTCGGACGCATGCCTTTCGGCAATGATGGTGACGTCATCGGCACCTTGCACCAAGCACTCAGTCCTGATCCACGGAAGCGCCCGTCGGCACAGGATCTTCTGTTTATCCTGAATGGTCGAAAGCTTAGCGCATCGACCACCAGCACCCCGGAACCTTCCTCAGGCCCTGAACCGCATCGGGCAGAGATCTCGGATCCAGCACCGCCACCCGCCTCGGACAAAGGTCCATTGACGCTGCAGTCCCCAGCCGGGGAAATTCCAATCCTAGTGAGGACCACTGTAGGGCAAAGGCTTATTCGGAAGTTCGGCGAGGACGCTAGGTTCTGGCACGAGGACCAGATGGTTATTGAGCCGCGTGAAGGACGTTGGTTCGTGATACCGAACACGTCGGCGCCAAACGAGACTATTCTGAACGGGAAGGCGGTGACTAAGCCCACTCAGATCAAGCATGGCGACGTCATCGGTGCCGGTCGAGAGTCAAAGGGAGTTATGAAACTGCCGCTTACAGTGCGGCTATCATGAGGGGGGACTATGTCCTGGAAATGTCAGCAGTGTGGTCATGACAACGATGGCGGCGGCATTACATGCCAGGGCTGCGGCACTGTCCGTCCGAGCTATGTGGTCTTGGTGTCGGAGGCTACAGGGAAGAAGGCATCCATGCGCATCAATACGGATGTGGGCAAGTATCTCTTCCGGAGCCTGATCGGCGATGACGCAAAGTACGCCTCAGACCCACAGTTCCATCTGATGTGTGACCCCGCGACTGGCATTTGGACGATACAACACGATGGCAAGGCAAAGAATCCGACGTTCCTGGATGGCACCCAGTTGCTAGGAGAGCTGAAGGAACTGAGCGACGGTGGAACTGTCACCATCGGAGCCGACAAGGCTAGACTGACCGTAAAGATTGAATACGGAGGCTGAAATGAACCTTTTCGGAGGAACCAAAGGAACATTGTCGCTCAAAGAATTATCCGAGAGCGACCGCGTACGCTTCTTTATCGAGGACATCCTAGCCCCGATCGTGGCAGCGGATGGGATAGATGATGTCGAATCAAAAGCACTCAACAGTGCTTGGCTGCTGTATGGTATAGAGAGTAGCTATCGGAAGGATAAGTTCAGAAAGTCAATTGACGATGCCTTGAGGACTAGAACAAACACCCCTTGCACTAAAACAATTGATGATATTCGGGAAGTATTTCGGCGCATCTGCACGACGACCGACCAGACGACCTACAACGAATTTGTCACCTTGATCGATTGGTGTAACGAGAGGGCAAGGCGTGCAGGCGGGGCATTGTTTTCTTGTCGCGAGACGTCAAGTTGGGCCGAGACACATTTCCGCGCGAAGGTCGATGCGATAAGGGCGGACAAGGTCCGATCGGTCGACCGGAAGGCCGATCTTTCCGACAGCACGGTCGCCCCGAGTGTCGATCCAAACGGAGAAGCAATGGGTCATGCGACGAGCAGGGTTGTCAACACTGCCGAGACAGGGAAACCCAATGCTCCTGACCTGCAAACCAAGGGAACAAGTGCGAATGTAGAAAGGGACGGCGGGACGTCGACTCCGGCCCCGACGACAGCGACACCGTCGTCTTCCGATGCGCCCAACAATGTTCCTCTCGCCAAGCCAATAGATCCCCCAACCGTGGTCAAAGCGGAGGAGGAGAAGCCACTTGCCCCTCCACATGTGGTCGATGCAAACTTGTCGCCGGATTTCTGGTGCCAACTGCAAGGACGAGTACTCAGGATCCTACAAGAACTACCCGGTTGTGCGACACAGGTGCTCGACGAGTTGGGTCCTATCGATCGCGCGCAAGACAAAATGTGCTTTCGAGAATCGAGAGGTGATCGGGTCCTCAGAGTGTTCACTGTAAGTGAATCGGAAGCCCCACGGGGATCGGCAACATGGATCATTGGAGACGTCCACGGAGACCTGTTGGCCTTTGAATCCGCTCTTCAGTATGTGGATAGTCAGGGAGATGACGCACGCATAGTTTTCCTCGGTGATCTATTCGATAGAGGTATTCACAGCACTCAGGTTGTCCTGCGCTTCCTGCAAGAGTTGGCGCGGCGACCAAAACGCATCTGTCTCGTGGCCGGCAATCACGATGTTGGAATGAGCGTGGATACCGCGACACGTCCGTACGCCTTCCGCTCCAGAATCGACCCTAGCGACTTTGTGGAATCGCTCAATGCGCACAGGCATCAGCACGCCTTGGATAACGAAATTGGCCGGACCATTTGCGATCTGTCGCATGGTGCTCCCCGGGCAATCTTCTTCGAGGACGGACTATTCCTTGCACACGGGGGTATACCACAGGCAGATATGTGGGAGGACATGAAGGTCATCGAAGCGATGAACACGGCCCCGTGTCTAGCGGACTTCACGTTTCGCAGAACAAGACAGAGCGTACGGGGACGCGGGGTGAATCGCAATACTGAGTATTCGGAATTTGGCTTTAAGGACTATTGCCGCTTCTGCCGCATGGCCGAGAGGGTGCTTGGGTTCTTGCCGGAGCGAATGATAAGGGGGCATGACCATGTGGATGCCAACGCACGCTTTGAGGTCTTTGAACGGTGGGGCAACCGAGTAGTGACAATCAGCAATATGTGCTACAGCCAACCGGGCGAGGATGTGCCCCGCAGAGCACTTCAGCTAGACTACGTGCGTCAGCCAGCAGTCGTAAGAGCCGAGTTCGGAAAACCGCCGGAGATCCACGTGCTCAAGATTCCCCCGAATCTTGTCCAGAGCGTATATCCCGAACCCCTTGCGACTCGCGATTGAGATGCCACAGACAAGAGCAACGGATGCAACTGTCACCTGACAAGCGGGGCCCAGAAGAAATGTCGTTCGCCTGAAATGAGGCACTGCTATGCGCGCGCGTATCATAAAGAAATGTTTAAGTTGCGGGTTTGTAAGACTGGCCGAATATAAGGGTACAGGATGTGACGGCTGTGGCAGCGCCAAGGATCTCGAGTGGTGGGTATCGACAGGGATCGGGGATAGCGAAGGGTGCAAGCTTATTCCTCAACTTGAGGGATTTCTTGCCAAGCAACAGTACGAAGACATTTGTGCAACTCTCGGACCCGTTGAGCATATCCTCGCGGGATCTGAAAAGCTTTTGTCTATTCTTTTGTCTGCGCGCACACTCTACGCTGCCGACCTTTCAAAGCAGGCGCAGGAATGTCTTGAACGGGGAGAGATTGAACGATCGCTTGAGCGTTGCCGAAAGCTACAACGCGAGTTCCCAGCTCAATCTGAAGTTTGCAAAAGTCTACTCCACGATATCTGCGATGCTTTTGTCGCTCGTGGCGAAGCGGCAATATCTACCGACGATTGGCAGAACGCCCTGACTTTTGCACAGAAAGGCCTGGAGTTGGAACCGGGCAACTCTGATGCGGTGCGGTTGTGTGCCGACGTTCAGGCAAAGATTCACCTTAAGGACCTAGCAGCGCGAGCGTTCGCAGCTTACAAAAGCAGGGATCTCTCAGGATGCAGAAATGCTTGTGAGGCATTTCTTTCGTATCAGAGGGAGTGTGGCGTGCACGTCGAGTTCACCGACTCATCGAATAGCGTGATCGATTTCGGTAAATTGCCGGGTAAACTCAAACAGGACATTATCGGTAATCCAAAAAACAAGAAATCCCTGGTGCAGGAAATCCTGAGCGTTGTCATGTGGGGCTATATCGGCAAGAAATTCTTCGACTTTATTGGCGTGACAAAGCCAATCAGTCTTCCAAGTATTTTCCCCGGAACGAGGAGCCCTTAACCCATCAGGTAACGAACCATGCCATCTGCCGATCAGTCACATTCACAACTGGAGTCGGTGGTTCGAATCTGTTGTTTTTCGTATTGAAGTTGTAGCACACACCATACTGCAGTTGTTTGAGATGGGCACAGTATAACTGCTGGGCTTTTAAGTCGTTACCCGATCTCCTTTCGTTTTACTGTTCACAAATCAACTCACACTTTTTTTGACTCATCACACACTGACAGGGCTGACGGCGCCTTTCCAAATTGCACTCCGAACGGAATCGGATATTTCCGACTGAACGACGCCTCGTTTTAGAGCGGCTTGGCGCGCCTTTGCCACGATTCCGTAAGGCCCGAAGACGTCTTCCTCCGTCAACCCACCCAGTGGTTGATCACCCGTGAGGCTCACCAATGGCCCAGGCAAATGACGAAGGTGTGCTTCCACGATATCGTTCCATGAAGACACCAACCCTTTAGCGATGCTTTGTGTCATGGCGGATGTGACGCGGTAGCTCAGAAGAACCTTCACGTTTCGCGGTAGAGGCCACGAGACGGACTTCCCTGTTTTCCTGTCAAGCATCTGCACAGGTGGGATAAGACCGGGAATAGTGAAATCGGCGCGGCGCGGCGCAAGCGACTCATCAAGGCCGTCAATCACGATAACCAGTTTCCTGCCATCTGAGAGATGGTCGCCTTGAACAACCTTCAATAACTCCAGATACTTCCGAATCAACCGCTCGAGATCGGTATCCATGTATTCCTCTACCTGTCTATCCTGAAGGTAAAGACGGCCAATCTGTGCCACAAGCGAGCGAAGGAATACATATGGATCATCTCGTCCTTCGAGTCCGGAGCAGAAATGCCAAACAAAGTGAACCGGTCTCTGACGCCAGACAGAGCGTTCAGCTTCCGTTGCTTCTGGCCCCAGTTCTTTATCGTGGAAGAGATGACTCAGCAAGGCTGTCTTACCCATGCCTGGCAATGCACGCAGAACACCGTACTGATCTGTAACGTTCCCGACGAAATTCTCAATGCTTTGCAAGACATTCTCACGACCAACGAACCACTGCTCATGGAAGTCGCATAGCTCGTGATAGTCGGGAATGTCCCTGGCCAACGGTGCCGCAAGGGAGATATCTTTCATCTTCCGCACGAATTCCCGGTACTTCTGATCCCCCGCTTTTATCCCTGCGGCAATATGATCTACCTGGCGAGGATATCTGTAGCCGATCAGGTTAAGACGATGCCGATCCAAGCTGTTGTAGAGGAACATCTCATCCCATCTCAGCACATCACCTTCACCGCAGTCTTTTGGGCTGAAATGAAGGAACGGCCAGAGGGAAAGTAGCGGCACGCCGGGGTCAGCCGTATGACGGAGGACAGGTTGTTCAAGAAGATCAGCCTGCAAGTTGCCGGGTACGCCTTGCCGTGCAGGGACATTGCCGCAGCAACAATAGTGCGATTGACCGAGATCCACGATGAGATCCCACTCGCCCAGCCATGCGAACATAACATACAGTTTGATGACACCCTCGGCCATCTGGCGCTCCGCCAGAGGATCGGGACCCTTGCCATGTGCGACGTCATTGCGGTAAGCGACCAGTCTCTCGAAAAGACTGCTTGCTTCGGACTTCCGGATCATAGCTGCCGCCACCTTCTGCGCCGCCATATGCACTGGAGTGGCATTTGCAAGTGTTTCAACTATGCGGAGCCATTGTGTGTCGGACGGCTTTACCAACCTGGCAGCAATGTAAGCGTTGACCTTGTGGTCGCCAGCTCCGCGTCGAAGGTAATCAGCCAGCATGATGGATGAGGAAAACCGCAGGAGTGCTGTCATGGCTGTGCATACCAAGAAACGCATTTCGGGCACAGACTCGCCGGCTTGAACTCGGACAAGCCCTTCCTTCATGAGATGCACTTTGTAACCCAAGGGATATGGAAGGCGGTTCCAATCAGTCACATGCCACCTCCTTCTGGAGGGCACGAGTGTTGCTTGACGTATTCAAGCATGCCCACAGGCCATATTTCCCGTCCTTGTGATCCAGAATGTCAACAAGAGTGCCGTGCAGGCAGTGTTCCACCTCAGGGGTGAACACTCTGTCCCTTCTCCTGCGCTCCAATCGGGTGGCTATCTCAAACACCGTGAGCGGAACGCTTACCCGCTTCAATATGCCCAAAACTTGCTGAGCCATCACGCTACGTGCGCCTGCATCTCGAATCACCTTGAGCGCAAATCCCGTGCGCCGTGTCAAGTATGAGGCAGAATCGGCCAGGTCATGAACCATTGAGCCGGGCAGGCCGATATGATGCCCCTTGGCCGATACGAGTATCAGTGTAAGGCGGGTATGGCGGCCATCTGCTGGCAACCAGATTCGAATGGCTTGAGCTAAACTGGTCCTACTACCGGGATGCGAGTCGAGGCCAAAATGAGCGTCGTCGAGGGCCACTGTGACTGGGGCCCCTTCCTTTGCAGCAGCGCGAGCAACGGCGGCCGTAAGTTTGTCTTCTGCGGTTTCCTTCGCGCTTACCTTCTCTCCCAAGAGGCACAGGAGGAATCTGGACAGCGAGATCGTATTTTGGGTGAACATTCCCGGCTCGACCCGGATACCCACGGCGCCGGGAACATACGCATCGATGTTGGCCACCAAGGCGGACTTGCCCGTCTGAGGGCGCCCGATGACCTGCACTATGCCTCTTCGTTCAACCAAAGCCTGTAGCAAGAACTGCCTCACGTCGACGTCAATGGTGTACTTTGGAAAACTTGGAAATGTCGCTCTAATTTCTGCCAGGTGTTCAGTGAAATCACCTACCATCTCGGCCTCGTATCGGTGCCACATCGCGCCCAAGCGCGGATCGTCGAACATGCTCAGCTTCCTCTCGACAGCGGAGTCATGATCAAACGCGAAGAGAGGATACAGTGGCAGCCTCCCGGCGGCCGTGACTAGAACAGGACACCCGCGTGGGTTCTCTGTCATCTCGGCATGAAGGAAGGAGAGGCCCTGAGCCAACCCACCCAAGAGGCCCCGGAGTTCGTCCAGTTCATCATCGGGAGGGAAGACCATTGCGCCGTGAGCGAACGACGACCTGAACGCGACCAGCCTATTTACGGGATGATCAGTGTCCGACTCTACGCCTAAGTCCCATCTCACCAACTCCTGCAATACTAGTTTACGCGTATTGGTAGCGGACAGATCGCTGCGAAGCGAAGATACAACTTCACGGATGATCTTGACCCATGTGCCAACCTGTACCCCGTTCTTGTTGGGCTGGAGTGCCCAACACAGATACTGATTCAACGCAGGATTTGGTGCCCCCGCCTTTAGGTACTGAACCAGAGAGGCCTTCGCCACGGTGCAGAAAAACACCTCGATCAGCAGGGGTAACTCACCGATACCTGACGGAGAACTGCCGAGGGTGAAACATGTGCGCCAGGCTGCCTGTAACGCGGAGAAACGGAACTCTGGAGAGTTGTAGCCTTTCATAGGGTCTGCCTCCTCGTATGCAACCAGGGCAAACCCAATTGCGGGCACTCTCGAATAATGAGCGAGCTGCGATAATCGTCGCCACTGGAAATGCAGGCGCTTAGAACACTGCTAACCCCGGTGAGGGCTTGAGCCAGTTCTGATGAACCGATGAGGAGACTTTGACGTAACGCCGCTAGATGGCAACCTCCCGAAAGCGCGGCACCATGCTGCCATTCGCGGAGTGCGTTATTCCAAGACTCTGCAGACAGGAGGCCGCGTGACAGGTGGGGGCTGATGACATGCGGAGTGCTTCCAGTGAAACGGTGTTGAAGCATGCCCGCAGAGACAAGCTGCCGCACCAAAAAGCCAACAAGGTCGGCGCGATGTTTTGGGTCGTAGATTGCGAGACTCATCTTCAGAGTCCGGGCGATCATGTCTTCCATCTCGCTGAAACGACCGACTTTTGCCAATGCGCCAGAGAGGTTGCTGAGTATTCGTCCTGCGATGTACGGATCGCTGCGATATTGTTGAGCCATGTTCTCGATGCGCGCCAGAAGACGTGATGATGTCGCCTCATCCCCTAATTGCTGATATGCATACGCAATCCAACTCATGCACTCAGCCTTATCGCGATCAGCGAACGAGTCGGAAATGGCATCTAGCGCACCCTCAGTCTCGATAAGGAGCGCAAGTGCTTCCGTAAGTTGCTGATGCCGCACCAGTCCCACGGCTATCCGCGTCAGAGCCTCGGCACGAGGCAAAGACGATTGAATCGACCGGGCGAGCGCAATAGCATCAGGCACCCTGCCAATTTGGGTGAGTGCATCAACACGAGCGACGGATACATAAGTTTCCTTTTCGGATTCAGGGACTTGTTCTGCGGCAGCGAAAACGGCCTCAAGATTCCCGTATTTGAGGACTGCGGCAAGAATGTCACGAGCCACAACAGTCCGACTGTGCAGCGTGATACTACCTCGCTTGAGGGGCGCAGGTAACAAGGCGACAACACCTCTGCACTTGGCCATCGCCCCCCGAACGGCGTAGGCCTGGGCAATGAGGCGCAGGTGCGACAGATTGACGTCAACGGGCGGCCCCAAAGTGAGGGCATGTTGAAAGGTATCCAGTGCCCGCATTGTATGACCTTGTCGTGCAAGTACGCCTGCTACTTCGGCGAGAGGCCTCTTCCTGAATCGAATATCGATTGTGCTCGCGACTTGAAGGGCTTCATCGATGCGACCTGCTGCCGCCAGAGTGCGAGGGATGCCGCCCTTGGCCAAGGCAAGTTGACTGGCCCCCTGCGGCGTGTTGGCGACAGTTAGAGCATCAGTCAGTTTTCCTTGGATGGCCAACTCCGTCGCGGCATCCCGGAGAATCTCCGCATTTGCCCCAGGGAGAGATGCTGCGATAGAAAGCGCCGTATCAATGCGTCCGGATGCCGCCAAGTCCTTGCCGAGGAGGCATCTGGCTTTACCTAGCTTCCCGATGTCTACAATGTTGCCGTCTATGATCCATGTTTGCTGAGTCAACTTGATAGCTTCATTAAACAGGGCCTGAGACGCGTCACTCCGTTTGGCGCATGCAAGTACATGACCCAGAGTAGACAGAACCTCGATCTTACGTTCCACGGGTTCCACGTCGCTTGCGTTGATGGCGGCCTTCTCAAACAATTCGGTGGTTTCTGACGCGGAAAGGAACGTCTGAGCGTTCAGACCTGCCTTGGCGTACGCGTACGCAAGCTGACCTTTATGGGCGATACTAGGGATGATTGTGATGGCCCTTCGCAATGCACGCGTGCCGATCTCGACACTACCTGCGCAACGGGCAGCATCCATCACAGTTTCAAGGATGCGGTACTTGAGGAACGCATTACTAATGGCCTCGGTTGCACTTTCAGCCTGACACAACAGTCGCTGACATGTTTCATCGTCTCTTGCAGCGGCGGCAACCTCAGCAAGTGCACATATGGCCTCAATCCGTTGAAAAAGATCCAACCGTGTGGCTGCCAGTTGAAAAGCAGCGTTCTTGCACGTTGTACCGGCAGGCCCCTCCGTGCGCCACGCACATTCGGCAACACACCGGATCAGCCGAAGGGAAACACCATCCCGTTTTGTCTCAAGCAAGCGGATGATATGGTCAACAGAGACGAACTGAATGAGTTGGACAACAAGGTGGGCCATGAGATCGGGAACAAGGACGTCCTCCATTGGGGGCGCCTCGACCTGTTTCTGTCCCATCCTCCTTTCCAAATCGCGAATCAACATCTCGAACTGGTCGAATGTTCGTCGCTTGCTCGATTGAGTCTCTTGACGAGCGCACTCGCACCACAGGAGCCAACAGACGGCCTCATAGTAAGGCAGATCAGAAAGTTGCTGGACTTGAGCGAGAGCGGCTTCAAGCATGGATGGATCCGAATCGGCACGATCCCGCGATTGCTGCACAATCGAATGGAGTCCAGTCTGCATGTCCGACCAAACCGCTCCGGATTTCAGCGTAAGCCAGCACAGCCTCGCGTCATCGAGCGGAGTCGCCCCTTGCCGTGAGACGAAGACTGTAATTCCAACCCGAAGATCGCCAAGCACAGCATCGTAGGTTCCAAATCTTGCGACTGACGCACGCCGGAATTCCTCGTTTTGCAGCAAAGAGTAAAGACGGTCACACGCGGGTGTATGCTTGGCCTCCGTTTCAGGGGCAAGAGTGTTCAAGGCCGCGAACTGGCCGAGATGCCAGGCAAGGAATCGGAGCCCGCTGTCAGTCATTCGGTCCAGTGATCCCGCCGCAGAGTTCCCGCAACTCGCCTTAGCGACATCGTAGAAGGCAACCAATGCTTCGTGGAAGGCACAGAGATCGTTGAGTCGAAACTTGCCAGTGTCGCCCGCTCCGGCCTCTTTGATATCCGCCGGGGATACATTGGCGATGTTGCCTGTCAGGTACGACTTCAGCCTCTCATGTGCCAAAACGTAACCATCCCCCTTAAAGATGAGCCAAGGCGCAATATGCCTTCGTAGGTCGGCAACATCCTCAGCAAAAACGTTGGGGAAGTTGAGGATGGATGCAATGGCGTCATCCGTGGCGGGTTCCCGCATCAGTGCAAGCAGGCCAAGCATCCGGTGAAGAAGGAATCGGTGATCTACGGGAAGCGACAGCCACGTTCGGTCCAATTCCGCCGTAAGATCGACCGGGATGGTACTCGGGTCATCCAAGGCAACAGACCCCGATGCAATGCGTTCGGCTATGGCACGCACATACAAAGGGTCAGCCAGACTATTGACGTTGTCACTCATCTACCATGTCACCCGTTTCTGCCACAGGCGTATCAACGCCATCGTCCGCCAATGAAAGACCGCCCCCGTACGACTTCACACTCTTGCTTGAGGTGGGTCGTTCCCTGGAAGCATCCCGAGCCTGAACGCAGGTTAGCATGCCATCTTCTGTCGTGATTGTCAGTACGACATTCCTCTGTTGCATAAATGTTTCAAAGGCCGCTTGTTCTACAATTCTAACCAACTCCGCCTGGAGGCCTCGCGCCCCTGTATCGCGAGCAGCAGCCTGCCCCACGATGTGGCTCAGAGCCTCATCCGTAACACGGAGATCAATGCCTTCGCCTCGGAATTCGCTTTGGAATCGAGGAAGAACGTTTTCGAGCAAGATCGTCCTTAAAGTTTCCCAGTCGAGTGGCGGGAAGGTTAGGATTTGGGTAAAGCGCCCGATTAATTCCGGCATGAAGCCATACCGCTGAAATACGGCAACATCTTGCATTACGCTGGCTTCCGGCTGATTACCGGTGCGGTCGCCAAACCCGATCTTTTTTGCGATCTGGCTACGGGACACCTCCAGTCCAGAAAAAGCACCACAAGCGATAAAAGGGATATCTTTTGTCGACAACCCCAACCGCGGGCCTTGCCCGCTGAAACCGTAATCCATTGGCGCCAAGGCGTCAGTTCCCTCTATCAGTGTAAGAAGTTCTCGTTGAACACCATAACCCGAGACATCTTTGGTTGTGCCCTGGCCAGCAAAACGCGCATTGCTTGAAGAAGATGCCAGTTTATCGAACTCATCCAAACATACCACCCCGCATGCGGCAAAAGAGGCATCACCCTGGGATTTCTCAACCAGACGGGTAAGCATGGTGCTGACATCATCGCCCACATACCCCCTTTCAGTAAAATTTGTGGCATCAAGAATAATTGTTGGGACACCAAGAATCTGCTCAAACAAAAGTTCTACCAGATATGTTTTGCCACATCCTGTGGGCCCGACCATGAGGATGTTCTGCTTGGGCGGCAGATTATCACGTGGCTCCCCATCCACGTGTATACGTTTCAGGCGACGGACATGTCGATAAGCCATCAAGGCCAGTGCGGCCCGTTGCCTGGATTGTCCCTTGTATCCTTGGATTTCCAATTCACGTGAGATTTCCACCGGCGGCATTAATGGTAAACGATGGACAAATTCCCGTAACAGACCGCCTCTATCGGCCAATTTATTGCCTCGATTTGCCAGAGCCGGTTGTGCTGAATTTGTTCTCATGATATTAGGAAGCGCAAGTTCAGCCTGATTTCCGAAAAGAATTGCAGAAGACACCTGCAGAAACTTGACGGCGAGATGATAAATGTCGCATAAGACATGTGATCGCCGCTCAAATGAAAGCCTACAAATGAAATCAATGAAGTCTCTTTATCTATGCACAGTTTCACTGGCCGTATTATGCGCGATGGTTTTGACAAGCGGCGCTGCCCCGGCGCCGTCGCGTGTAATGGCACCAACCAATGATTTGCCTTACTCCTTTGAACGTTCACCATATATTAATCCCAAAGTCGTACAGGATCTCACAACAAGCCTGAGTGACCATGGAGATCAGGTGGTGGCCATCAATCTTCTGGATTCTCAGAAATGCAATCGGTACAGCGCCGACGTAAAAACTCAGAAGACAAAAGGGAAGCACCCTTTCGTATACATTCAGGATGGTGGCACGCAATTTGGCTACCAGTACATAGGATTTTCCACTTCCGGCATTCATGTTCTGCAGACATCGGAATCGGGTGGCGGTTCAGGAACTTTCGAGAGCCTCCTCTTTTTAGCCATCGAATATGACAAAGGATTCAGCATTAATTTGGATGAGAAATCAACCCGTTTGGACCGACCCCGACTTCTCATAAAGAAACTGGGAGAGACAAGTCTTGGCGACAGGTGGTCTGGCGACTTGAAAGTAAAAGGCAATGAACTGTTTATCGGGAAAGACAAAGGCTGGTTCACAATATCAGGGGGAACAGGCGGCGGCCCGCTGTCAACTAACCCGAAAGATCGCGTTCTGCAAATTGACGCAGACAGCCAAATTCCTCGCAGGAAATGATATCGTGAAAATTGAATTACACTGCCACACCGCCCCGCGCAGCCACTGTGCCGGGAGTACGCCGGATGAACTTCTCGGCGTCTACTCGGCCGCAGGGTATGGCGCGGTTTTCATTACTGATCACGACACCGTCTGGACGGAGGAGGAAATCAAGGCTCTGCAGGCACGATACCCCCGCATCCGGATATTTCCAGGCATCGAACGTAGCATCGGTGATTGCGGTGACGTTCATCTCCTGATACTTGGCACCAAGGACCCAAGTTATCTTGAGACAGATGATCCCGCAGTCTTGATTCCGAAGGCTCGAAGCGATGGCTACGTGACAGTACTGGCCCATCCGTGCATCAGGGCGGAATCCGCCAACATACTCAAGATCGGAATATTCCCCGACGCGATTGAGTATAGGACGGGGAGCCAAGGTGGTCGGCACGCTGAAATCGCAAAGAATGTTGCTAATGTTTTCAAGCTACCCCTGCTTAATTCAGGGGATGTGCATCACACCACCCACATCAATCAATTTTGGATTGAAACCGGTTCACCCCTGGCAACCATTGACGATCTCAGAGACATAATCTTCAGGGAGGCATACCAGAACTGCGTGCGAGAAGCGGGAGATGTGAGTTGATATTGATCATGGTGGGTGCCTCGGCAATTGCCAATTGGTCAGGCAATGACTGACCAATTGGTAGGTATCAGACTTAAAATTTCAGATTTCAGAGAGAGGGACAAAAGGGACGGCAAGGACGGCAGGGAAATCAGCGGCGGGGGCGTTCGGGGAGATCACCAAAGTGCGGATGATTTTGCGGACGAGGTCTGCAAAATTGGGGCATGTGGCAGTTCTTCCGGGAAGCAGCTTGCGCACGATGTCGGCAATTTGTTAATCCCACTGAGATAATCACATCGAGGTTGTAGAACTGCACAGCACGGTGTACCGGGCGCCCTCGCTCATCTTGAACTACCGAGCATTCCTCGGTAGTTACCGCCCGGCACTTGGCCGTCAACCTACTAAGATTTCCGCATGGATTTTAACAAGAGTTTGCCTTTGGCGGTCAGTCGGTATTTCTGGGTTGGACTTTTAGGCGAATCAGGCTGGGTCATTTCAACAAGTCCTGCGCCCAATGCCGGCTGCAAATAATCATATAGAAATGTTGGGCGGTGTTTCAGTTGCAGGATTTGCATAATGTCGTGCGTTCCTTCAGAAGCATTATCCAGACAATTAAGGAGCCGTTTTACTTGTTCGGTTACTTGTTCGGTTCCCGAAGTTGCGGGATGAACCGCAACCTGCGTTCCCGCCCCGCTCGGCTGGGCGGATACCCCTTCAAAATCAGGACATTTCACAATCAGCCGGAAAATATCGGTGTCGAAAACCTTGGAAAGACGCATAAGAAGATCGGCCGAGAGGTCGTTGCGTCCCTGCTCGATAAAGCTGATAGTGTTGCGGCAGCAGTCTGCGCGTTCGGCAAGCTGCTCTTGGGTCCAGCCCTTGCTATGACGCCGATTGCAAACTTCACGGGCAATCTGCATGAGGAATTCTTTATTTGGAGCCTTCTTCATAGACCCAAGAGCAAAACACAACGACCGGAAGAATGGTGCATAATGGACTGTGCAAAATGACGTGTGGTGGTTTCCGCGATTGCACGGTTAGAAGTCGAATGTTAGCCTTCTGTTAGATATTGGTTAGCGACTTAGGGGGTCACGGACAAGAAGGCTGAAATTGTTCGTGGCCCTTTTCATTTGACAGGGTTCCAGAAGGGAGAATGCAGATGGATGAGAGTTTCGAGATGCAGCGTGCCGAGTGGACCATCCCCTACCCATCACAATGCAATCCGGAACATGTGCCCGGCCTGCTACAGTCCGTGACGACTGTGAAGCATCAAATGGATGTCTTTCCCTGGCATCTGGTGAGCCGCCTGGTTAATTATCTTGAAAACCCTGAAGCGATTTTCGAATACCTTCATTTATCGGAATTCTGCCGCGCCCGGGCAGTCATGCTGACTTTATCAGGAAAGGTACTGAATCAAACGGCACTCCATGCCGCTTTGAGCAAATACCAGGTTCAGGTTGGTGGGATCTATCGATATGTCCTGATCAGGACAGCCCGAAAGTTCCTTGAAAACAATAATCTTGCCCTTTTACCGGAGTGCGACATTTACTCGTTTGATCCTACGCACGCCTCAATACATTTTTCAAAAAACCGCGATGCGGTCGAACGATTGATCGAGTTGGCGGAATATGAATTCATCAACATCCTGAACTTCATTAGCGTGGCCACCGGACTGCATGAGGAAATTGCCGGTCAGAGTTTGGAGTTCTGGGTTAAGGGTGCCGAGAGGCCTGATGTTGTTTTTGTACCGGCACAGGTGCAAGCACATGAATTCGGCTATGACGTGATTCCTCCCCCGGACGTGATCAAATTGCGAACCCGTGAAGGAATGCGGGTTCAGAAGTTCTCAAAAGGCAGGCCGGGGGAATTAGCGCTTGCGGGAAGTGAGCAAGCAGTGACAGAGCCGGTGGGTAGTAAACAGATGGCAGACCCAGCGGGTAGTGGGCAGTTTGCATCCGCCTCCGGTACTACGGCGGACATGGTAGGCAGTGAAGAACCAGTATTGGCAAAACTGCCGCAGGCCAAGGTTGTGGGTGATTTTAATGTCATCGTGCTGCCCAAAGGGCGGAAGATAGTGTTGACCCGGAAATATAAACGGCGCGCGTTTATGCGGGCAGTCCATACGTGGTGTACAAAAAATAACACTGACACTTTTTACTGGCAGGATATCCTTGAGGATTACAATGCACAGTTCAAAGATTCAGGGCAAAAGACGCGGAAGATCGTAACTGATCGGATCGATCATGATCTATTCAGACGCCAGAAGGCAGAGTTTAAAGAGCTTTTTCAGATTATGGATCGATCAGCGGGGCAATTGCGATTGAAGTTTAATCTCCTGGTCTCGAAGACGGGATGTTGGGGTGTTTTGTGGGCATTTGGCAGCAGTCTATTTGAGTACGCTGCCGACCTGCCGTGGTAGGGAGCCGCCTGCTCGAGTACGCTTCCGCCTCCGGTACTACGGCGGACATGCCGGCGTGCCACGGCAGACTGTAGACAGTGAGCAGTGAACAGTTGGCAGTAATGTTCAGAATGGTTATTGCCTAAACTGCACAGCGAAAGATTACCCTCCCATTTCGCCCTCCTTAAACTGACATCGCTGGTTTTTAGCGTTTTATCATTTTTGCGAACTTTCCACGATTCTGTCCACTTTTCCACCAACTTTCCACGGTTCTGTCCACTTTTTCTCGAACTTTCCACGGCTCTGTCCACTTTATTACATTTTCGTAATAATCGGTGGTGCTTTTTCCGAACTTTCCACGGTTCTGTCCACCAACTTTCCACCAACTTTCCACGGTTGTGTCCACGACACGGTGGTTTTCCCCTGCGATTGTTGTGCGCGTGAGGGACATCAGGGACTGCAAGGCAACAGTGAATTAGAAGTCAGAAGACAGAGATCAGATTACGAAAGGAGCGAAAGACGATGACGTTGACTGAGGAGTTGATGACGGCGGCATTGACGGCGCCGGATGAACGGAAGGCGGCAGCACTGCGAAGTCTCCGAGGAGAGGTGCCGGAGCCGCCCGAAAAAAAGAGGACGGAACCCCTCCTCCTTGGAATGGGTGCTGGGGCGAAGTTTCTGGGGGTGAGCCGGGCAACTCTCTGGAGAATCCTGCAGGCGGGAAGGATTGAGAAGGTTGAACTGTTTCCGGGAAGTTTCCGGGTACGCAGAGATGACTTGGAGTCGCTGGCATCAGGAGTATTCGGATTTACGGGAACGAAGTCGCGACGCGGGAGGCCGAGGAAAGACAGCGGGGTGGCGGAGGAATCAGTAGGCGGTGGACAGTTAGCAGTCGACAGTAAAGCGACCCTCACCCCAGCCCTCTTCCCTCCCAGGGCGAGGGAGAAGAGCGGAAAGTCGGTGGCGGCATGAAGGAACTTTTAACTGCGACCCGGATGGCGACGTTGTTGGGGTGTCCCCGGCGACATTTCTGGCGGTATGAGATTGGGTTGAAGGCGGAGACCGAAGCGCAGGCTCTGCGATTCGGGACGGCTTGGCATGCGGCGATGGAATCGCGATGGCAGGGGCTACCCTTTGAGGCGGCCCTGGCGGCGGCCGTCAAGGATGTGAAATTCGAGGAAGTGCAACTGGCCACCCTCTCCGGACTGCTGGCCGGGTATTACCGGCGACATGAACAGGATCCCGTAAAGGAACTGCATGCGGAGGTGGAGTTCCGACATCCAATAGAAGGATCCCGGACTTTCGACAGTGCGGGGAAAATTGACGGGCTCGGCGTCCTGCAGGACGGCCGTCTCGTCCTGATGGAACATAAAACCACCAGCGAAAGCGTGGATCCAGCTTCTGACTATTGGCTGCGACTGCGGCTCAACCAACAGGTGATGCAATACGTGGTGGCCGCCCGGGCACTCGGGTGGGACGTCCAGGTGATCCTGTATGACGTCACAAAGAAACCGGCCATCCGTCAGAAGCAGGGCGAGACGGCCGCCCAATTTGGGGATCGCCTCGCCCAGGACACACAGGATCGGGCGGACTTCTATTACGCACGTCGCGAGGTGCCGGTGCTCGACCAGGATCTGGAGGAATTCAAGATCCAACGTTTCGAGCTTTCCAAACTCATTCTGGCTCTCCGCCAGGCGGAGCGGCGGACAGGCCTGCGGGAGCAGGCGTGGCCGCGCAACGTGAATGCGATGAGTTGCCAGGGCTGCGAGTTCTCCGGGTTCTGCCTGCAGGGGGTCCATGCGGATGCGCAATGTGTGCCGTCGGGGTTTCGTGTGGGGGCGGTGCATGGGGAGTTGGGGACAGTAGGCATTGGGCAGTGAGCAGTTGGCAGTGAGAGACGAAGGGAGTCGCGGCACGGAGTGCCCCTCCCACATTGAAGAAAATACAGAGAAAGGAAGGAACAACGCATGAGTGAGACGAAGACGCCGTTATTCGGCAAGGGGACTGTGAGAAGGATTGGGTTGCCGGCAATGCCACCGGCACCGCCGGTGGCGATGGCGCGCAAATCGGTGCAGTTTGGGGAGGTGGCCACGTCGAGCGGACACCGGGTGTTGCTTTATGGTCCTGGCGGAATCGGCAAGACGACGCTGGCGTCGCAGTTGCCGGGGCCTGTCGCGTTCATCGACCTGGATGAATCGCTGCCGCGCTTGCGGTTGCAGTTGGAGGAATCCGGACGGATGGCAAACATCATGCCGGTGACGGGGATCCACAACTGGCAGACGTTGCGTGACGTGATCCAGGCGGATGGCTGGGAAAAGGTGCGCAGCATTGTGATCGACACCGGGACACGGGCCGAGGAACTGGCCGTGGCGCATACCCTGGAGACCGTCCTGGCAGACGGAAAACGGATAAACAGTGTCGAGGGGTACGGGTACGGCAGGGGGTTTGGCTTCGTGTTCGACACGTTCCTCCCCCTGCTGGCCGATTTGGATCGCCACGCGCGGGCCGGTCGGAACGTCGTGCTGGTCTGTCACGATTGTACGTCCACCGTGCCGAACCCGGCCGGAGAGGATTGGCTTCGGTATGAGCCGCGGCTGCAGAGCCCAAACAGTGGGAAAGCCTCCATTCGATTACGCGTCAGGGAATGGGCCGATCACGTCTTGTTTGTCGGGTATGACGTAAGCGTTGGGAAGGATGGCAAGGGGCGCGGGGCCGGGACACGGACCCTGTATTCGGCGGAAGTACCGCATTGCATGGCGAAGAGCCGGACGACGCAGGAGACGATTCCATTGGAGGAGGATGGGGAGGCAGTTTGGGGAGCGGTTATCCGCTGATGGCGGATAACCAGTTGACAGTGGGCCGTAGGCGGTTGGCAGTAAGAAAATAGGGAGTCGCGGCACGGAGTGCCCCTCCCACATTAAAGAAAGGACAGGATAATGGCTTTGATTGAAGAGGGAACGTATGAGGGGTTGACGGTGGCGGCGAGCATTTATGAGGCGCCCAGTGGGGCGGTGATGTGCTCGATGGTGGTGGATGTGAGCGGGGCGCATCTGAAGGGTGGGATTTGCCTGGTTCAGAAGGATGGGACGCTGAGCGAGCGCGGGTTCAAGGATGTGCAGACGATATTCGGCTGGTCGGATTGGGACTGGTCGAAATGGGATCAGGAACCGGAGGCCTTTGCCGGCGCGGCCGTTCAGGCTGTAGTTGAGACGATCCAGGGAGAGCGTGGCGAATTCTCGTCGATCAAGTATATCAACCCGTCCGGAGGGGGCCAGCGCTTGGAAAAGGCCAACGCGAAGGGATTGGCGGCGAAGTATGGTGCCAGGACCCGGGCTCTTTTCGGTGGTGTTCCGTCCGCACCTGCGGCGAGGACACCCTCACCCCAGCCCTCTCCCCTGAAGGGCGAGGGAGAAGAGCGGGGAGGGAGAACACCGCCACCTGCGCCCAAGACTGCACCGCCGCCCCCCACCCCGCCTTCAGCGGCGGCGGTCACGCCGTCCACGATGGAGGAATGCTGGGATCAATTCTGCCAGGTTAACAAGAGCAAGACGGAGTTGGAGCTTTATGACCTGTGGCCGAGGTTCATCAACGAGGTGACCGGCAAGACCCAGATGGAAGTGACTCCTCAGGGTTGGGGCAAGGTGCGGGACGCGATCGGGGGAATGTTGCCGTTTTGATGCAGCATCCGGGGGCGCGCGTATCCGGATCATCAACACGCGCGGAGACTTTCACATGCAGGAATTTTTGATAGAGAAAATCCGCACGGATGGCGATGTGCAGAGCCGGGAGCGGATCAGCGACGATTATGTGGAGGAATTGGCCGACCTGATCCAGGACGGCAAGAAGCTGCCACCGATTGAGGTATTCAATGATGGCACCAACATCTGGGTTTCGGACGGGTTCCACCGGATCCACGCCCACCTCAAGGCGAACAAGCGGACAATTCGCTGTGACGTCAAAAAGGGAACGAAGGCTGCCGCCATGTTGGCGAGTTGCGCGGCCAACCAGACACATGGGTTGCGGCGGACGAATGCGGACAAGCGGCGGGCGATGGAACTGACGTTGAAACTGAAGCCGGACTGGAGTGATCAGGCCATTGCGAATCATGCCGGAGTGCATGTAAATACCGTCGCCCTTACGAGGCGTCAACTCCCACAAAATGTGGGAGTTGAACGGACCGGTGTTGACGGGAAAACGCGCAAAATTCCGCCTCCGCCCGGTACATCGAAGCCGACAAAAGATGCTAAGCCGCAAGAGGATAAGCCGAATAAGATCCCGCCGCCGCCGTCAAATCCTGCTGAGGATGTGCCACCAGCGCCCAAGGTCACATCCCCCCCACCCCCACCTCAACCGAAAGAGCGCCTCGACGAGGTCGGAAAGACGATTCCGGATCACCTTTGGCCGCTCTGGGATCGGGGCGACGAAATAGCCAAAATGGCGTCCACAGTGACCCGTATTTCTAACCAAATCCGCGAAATGCACGATGAGGGGGATCTGATCATTTTGGACGGCAACGGGCAGGCTATTGTGGCCGCGCTCGAAACTGCCAAGCAGGCGCTCAAGGCCAACATACCGCATGCCGTTTGTCCATACTGCAAAGGTACACTTTCCCAACACTGCCGATTCTGCAAAGGGCGCGGGATCATTGGAGAATTCCAATACAAACACGTCCCTAAGGAGTTGAAATCATGCATGCACCTTTAACTGATGCTCTGGAAAAACAGGTTGAACGGGAACATTGGAGAAATGCCTGCACGCAAATACTGACGCACGCTCAAACATTGGAAGCAATCGGAGCTAAACTGGAGTTTGATTTAGTCCAGATGGCGGCAGAGTGCCAGCGGTATAAGACCGCTCTTGAAACGATCAAGGCCGACACCACCGATCCGGATATCCAAGATCTATGTGACGATGTTTTGACGGACCCGGCCGACATGGTGGTGCCCACGTGAAAATGCGGCCGTACCAAGACGAATCTGTGCGCCGGATTGAGACTGAATGGCAGACAAACAGGTCAACCCTGCTTGTCCTGCCAACCGGAGCTGGGAAAACCGTTACGTTTGCGGAGGTGATCCGCCGCGCCTTCCCGCGCCGGGCCCTCGTCCTGGCACACCGCCGCGAACTGGTTTATCAGGCACGCGACAAAATAGCAGCCATTACCAGTTGGCGCGTGGATATTGAGATGGGTGATTCACGCGCTGACATGGGTTGCATGTTTGGCGGGCCGCGGGTTGTGGTGTCCACCATCCAAACCCAGTCATCAGGCGGCGACGGGGCCGGACGTATGACCCGATTTGACCCGCGCCTGTTCGGTGTGGTTGTGGTGGACGAAGGACACCACAGCACGTCTCCGCAATGGAAACGCGTGTTGGATTGGTACACGAAAGGGAATCCCGACATACGTGTACTGGGCGTCACAGCGACACCGGATCGGGCTGATGAGGAGGCGTTGGGGCAGGTTTATGACACCGTGGCGTTTGACTACGAAATATCCGATGCGATCAAGGACGGCTGGCTCGTGCCTGTCACCCAGCAAATGGTCCATGTCGAAGGATTGGATTTCAGCCTATGCCGGACCACCGCAGGGGATCTGAACGGGGCTGACCTGGCAAAGGTGATGGAGTACGAGGAGAATCTGCACCGGATCGTGGCGCCATCCATTGAAATCATTGGCACCAAGCGGACATTGGTATTCGCATCGAGTGTGTCCCATGCCGAACGGATGGCGGAGATGTTTAATCGCAGCCGGGAGGGCATGGCGGCATGGGTATGCGGCGAAACACCCGAGGATGAGCGGAAGCGGATACTTGATGATTTCAAGTCTGGCCGTGTCCAGGTGGTGTGTAATTGCGCTGTTCTGACGGAGGGGTTTGATAATCCGGCCGTCGAGGTGGTCATCATGGCCCGCCCGACGAAAAGCCGCTCTCTTTACGCACAAATGGCGGGACGCGCCCTGCGGCCGGCTGACTCTATTGCGCATGAGCTCAATAACCATGAAAGCGGAGATGATCGCCGGGCACTGATCGAAGCCAGTGGAAAACCCTCCGCGCTCATAGTTGATTTTGTCGGAAACTCCGGCCGCCACAAACTCTGCACATCTGTAGATATTCTCGGCGGCAAGGTTTCCGAAGAGGTGCGGGAGTTGGCCATCCGCAAGTTGCAGGATGGCCAGCCCGGCCGGGTGGATGAGGCCCTCGATGCTGCAGCCGAGGAGGAACGTCGGCAGAAAGAGCGGGAGGCGGCGCGCCGGGCGCGCCTGACGGCGCGCGCCAAGTTTTCGACCCAAACCATCAACCCGTTCGACGTCTTCGACGTCAAGCCTGTGGCTGAGCGCGGATGGGATCGGGGCAAGCAACTGAGCGAGGGCCAGGCCAATGTGCTTCGCAAGCAGGGCATCGATCCGGACGCCCTCCCCTATGGACAGGCCCGGCAGATCCTCAATGAACTGTTCCGGCGTTGGGATGCCGGGATGTGTTCCTACAACCAGGCAAAGATCCTGCGCAAGCGGGGTCTGTCCTCCGATGTTACACGAGGTGACGCTACCCGAATGATTGATGAAATAGCAGAGAAAGAGGGATGGAAACAGAAATGACTGCCTGGCAACGTGTCTCACGACAACACCCCTGCCCTGTTTGTAATCGGCCTGACTGGTGTGGGTACGATAACGAAGGGGCCGTGTGCTGCATGCGTGTTACCTCCGACAAGCCCGCCAAGAATGGCGGATGGATCCACAATGCCACTGGCCGCGCCAGCCCGCCACCCCGACGCTATGCGGCAAATGACTATGAGCCTCCGGATTTCAACGCCACCTTGTGGTGGCGAACGACGCGAAGAGTATTGAATCTTGAGACACTTGACGTATGGGCCGAGCGGCTTTCCATCCCATCATCTTTCCTGATGTTCATGGGCGCGACAACAGCCTGCGGGATGCTTTGTTTCCCCATGCGTGATGGAGCGGGAAAAATCTGCGGCATTCGCACCCGTGATCCGGATTGCGCGAAGCGGGCCATTACGGGATCACGGGCGGGCGTTTTCATTCCCGGCGTGCGTGACGCAAATCGTGAAACGGTCATTTGCGAGGGGCCCACTGACGCGGCCGCCGCGATGGCGCTCGGATTCGAGCCCATTGGCCGCCCTTCCTGCACCGGCTCCGAACGCCAAGTGGTGGATACGTGCCGACGCTGGGGAATTGAGCGCGTGACGCTCTGCGCCGACGCGGACGGGCCGGGGATCGCCGGGGCGAAGAAGCTGGGCGATGTGTTGCAGGCGGCAAAGATCGTCGTGCGATTGGTGACACCCTTCGGCCACAAGGATTTGAGGGATTGGTTCAAGGCCGGGGCCACGCGCGCCATGGTTGACGCGCAATGGTCCCAGGCGGAATGGAGGGAAAGATGAATTCAGGACAACCACGGCTATGCAGGGAGGCAACAGGATGAAATCGCCTTCGTTCCCCTGTTATGTAAACAACCTGCTCGGAAGTGGCCGGATTGCATCCATGTCGAATGCCGAGTTCGGCGCCTACTGGATGTTGCTTTGCCGTGCATGGAATGAGGATGACTGCGGGCTCCCCGACGATGATGAAGTTCTGGCAGCCTGGTCCCGTTGTTATGGGGACTGGCCGAAACATAAAGCCAAGATACTGCGGTGTTTCAGAGTTGAAAACGGGCGTCTCTACAACGACAAACTACGCTCCTGCCGGAAACAGCAGGAAGATTATCGGAAGTCGTGTTCAGAGGCCGGCAAAGTTGGATCAAGCAGGCGATGGGGTGGCCATAGCCACCCTACAACACCCCCATAACCACCTTATGACAGGTGCATAGGGTACGTATAACTTTGAGATTGAGATTGATTAGTCAGGGGGGCGGGCGTGACAGAAAACAGAAGACAGAGGTCAGTAGACGGTAGGCAGAGAGGGAACCATGGGAATTAAGATCGAAGACCTCCCTCCCCGGCTCCAGGCGCAAGTGCGGGCGCAGCTCGAGGGAGAAAAGAAGATTGAGTTCAGGACTCAGGACTCTGAACTCATGGTCGCATTGGGGAAAAAGGAAACGGAGACACATGGAGTAAAACACCGTGTGCCGAACAAAACCGAGGCCGAATACCAGCGCATCCACCTCAGCGGGATGGACGCCCGGTTTGAGGCGCTGACCTTCCGGATGGCGAACGGGCACCGTTACACCCCTGACTGGGTGGTCTTCACCAACTCGGGAAATATCGAATGCCACGAAGTCAAAGGCGGCTACGCCCTGGGGAGTGAGCAACGGGCACGTCTCGCGTTTGATCAGGCAAGGGTGGAATTCCCGTGGATTACCTGGGTGTGGGCGAAGAAGTCAGAAGGCAGTTTTCAGAAGACAGTATTTAGAACGGAGTAGGTTATGGAATGTCACAGATGCCCGAATCGAATGAAAATTGAGAACGGCGATTTCGCACAGGTGGCTTATAGCGAAACACCCTGCGCGAAATGTGAGCTAAAAGAAAACTCGGATCTGACGATGGAATATATCCCAGACATGGAATCCGGAATTGAGAATCCACCCTCCTTCGCTGAAGTTACGGCGGACAAGACGGTGAGCATGGAAGCCAGAATGGGGAATATCGGACCACAGACCGAAGAAAAACTATTACCACTGTCGGTGATGAATGAGTTGGTGGTTCGGTTGATGAGCATGCCAACGGAGATCCGAGATGTAGTCTGCTGGCGATTTACGGGAATGTCCTTTGTGGACATAGCGGCTGTACAAGGGGTCACCATGGCCGGTGCTGAGGCCAGACTCTGGCGTGCGCTGAAGAAATGGCCAGAACTTCGTGCTCTGTTCGCGACGAAGTTGGCAAGACATGGACGGCGTAAACCTGTATCCGGCAGACCGAAGGCAGCAGGAAGTAGACGCCGAAAGCAGGTATTGAGAGGGGTGGAAATTGAAAAAAGAAACGGTTGAAGATTTGAGGCGGGAGGAGGCGTTGATTTTGAGTTGGATCAAGGCCGTAACGGCCACAAAAAGGGCTCGTTTACGCGCAATTCGATGCAAATTACGGGGGGTTTTGCATCTGGAATACGGGAAAAACGAAAATTCGATTTTGGACGGAAGATCATGACGCACAATGGATTACGCCAAATTTCCTGGAGTTTCGTTCAGGGAATAACAGGCGGGGGGGCCCCCACGGGGGGCCAGAAAGGAGAAAGCAATGGAGGGTAAAAGTATGACGGGAGACAAGATGGACGGGTTTGTGGAGAAGATAAAGCAACTGGTGGAAAATGCGCCGTCGCGGCTGGACAGAGCGTTTCGGGCATACGCGATCACGGCGGCTTTGGAGGCCGACAAGGATGGGACTGAGTTCAAAAGGCTGACAAAGCTCCTCATGGAGAAAGACGCGGAGGACCGGGCTGCGCGTGGTGTGGATTGTTTGGTTGTCGAGATTATAGGTGGACGGCCGGGTTCGATTTGACGTGTCGGCCCCCGTCGCGTGCGTAGCACGGCGGGGGCCGCACTGGCCTGCGGTGTTACGCAAAGGCCATGATCATTTGGTTTTGAGGAGTTGGTCGAGTTGTTTGGAAGCGGAATTGATGGAGTTGCGGAGTGAGTCGAGCTCGGATGGTGTCAAGTTTTCCGAAGGAGAGAAGATACCTGGCTTGGCTGTTCGTGAGCTCCTCCGGTGCTTGGGCGATGCCAACTTGGCGGATGAATGAGGCAAAGGCGTTGAGTCCGAATTTGGTGTCGAGGGCATTGATTGTTTCCTTGGTGAGATTGATTTCGAGAGATGAACCAGTGATGATTGAAAAGCTACCTGCCATTGCGGAGAAGGCAACCACCCTCCCCCCGTGCGATTCAAGGAACAGGCGCAAGGCCTGAACGGTTGAACCGCTCGTGATGACATCGTCAACGACGATGTAATCCTGACCGGGGATGACGATGCCGGAAAACTCCGGGCGATGCAAGAGCCGGTGCATGGCATCCGAATCCGTGTGATGCGTTTTGTTGGTTTGGATAATTCCGGTTTCAACCTGGAGGCCGGCCAATGAGCCAATGAACTTGGCGAATGCCAGCGGGAGCATATTGACGCCCGTGCGTTCGATGCCCAGAACAGGAACAATCACGGCGCCGGGGTGCTGTGCCCCCAGGCGTGTGATCCGCTCCTGTCGTGTGAGATCCCTGACTAGATTCAGGGCAGCGATGGTGTTGCCTGCCTTTGCTGATGTGAAGTCGCGATGGCGGCGCATTGCCGCGATGGTTGTGTGCGCATGCACACTTTTGTCCAGCTCGACGGCGGATACCTGAGCTTTCATTACCGAGATTTGCCTGACTGTGACCCCGTTTTTCATGTTTCCTTGTTCCTTTCTTTCTTTTGGCGTTTTCATTTGTTTTGTCCTGCCCTCCGTTCGGTGACCCTCGCTTTCGCTAGCTTTTGAAGCGAGGGGCGCCGGGCGGAGGGCAGGACGAAAACGCCAAAGAAAGGAACGAGGAAACGGTGCGACCTGGCGCGACCCATCGAGAAGCGGGAGGCGTGATCCCGCGTACACGCGGGACGAAGCAACATGACGGGTACTCCCTCATGTTGGCGCGACTCCCGCCGATGGGGCGTGACAGGGCGCAGAAGAAACGGGGGTCACAGACTGGCTACCACCCGCGTAGCGGCTTCGAGTGAAGCGAGCGAAGTTTCAGCCAGAAGGCAGTGAGCATTTGCCAGTGGGAAGACCGGAGGATTATGAGGACTGTCGTGACTGGCTGGATCCGGATGGTGGTTTCACTGGCCAGGCAGTTTGCAGAATGCGGAGATGAGGGGGGACTGGGGGGAGAAGGTACAACTCACCCCTCAAGAAGGGGTACCCTCAAGAGGGGCTATCCTCAAGAG
>Ga0194063_10000423_pt1 | contig 31408 bp, 46 predicted proteins | sample SepL3720m_MetaG_FD_155459 | JGI IMG/M metagenome (GOLD analysis project Ga0194063, IMG submission 155459) | Anoxic zone freshwater microbial communities from boreal shield lake in IISD Experimental Lakes Area, Ontario, Canada - Sep2016-L373-20m | ecosystem: Environmental > Aquatic > Freshwater...
TGAAATAAAGGTTTGTTGTTGGAGGAGTACTGATTTGCTGAGGGTGATAGGCTGTTCAAGTGTGCTGAATTTGTGTTGGTTAAAACAGAGTCGAATTCGTTTGACATTATTTTCCTTGGTTACGCGAGTTGATTCTACTTCGGAAGGGGCGTTACAGGTGGGGCATCTCATGTGTTGCGCTCCTTCAGTCTTGCCGCTGCCCATGCTGCGCCTTGGTCAAACGTGTCGGGCATATCCCCAACCTTGTCCCAATCATCATCCGTCAGACCCTGCCACGGGCGCTGTGCTGCTTTCCATTTAACGTAGAGGGGCATTGGCTCAACGTCAACAACAGTCGGCGCAAAAATGCTTGTCGGCTTTGCCCAGTAAAAGCCCTTGTGGGGGTGGTAATACGCCACAGGCTCCTGCTCTGTACGCTGTGAGCAAACGTGACCGCAACGTGGGCAGTCAACCTGCTCTGGCTGTGCCAAGGCTTCGCGCAGGGCAACATCGCTTGTGTAAACCTGCGTGTCGTCATCATCATCATCGGACAGATTCAAACGATCAAACATCTGTTGACCTCGATTATAGAAATCTTTAGATTTACCCGTACTGTTATCTTTAGTCATAGCATCCTCACTCTTGTTTTCTTACCGCGTTTAGTAAAACACTGAACTCGACCATCTGCAAGTAATTCCCAACCTGCGTTTTCTCCACACATAGCCTGGGCAGCAACTTCGAAACGTGCCCAGGCTTCGGCGGCTTCTCTAGCATCCCGGGCGGCTGCAGCGGTATCCCTAGCCGCCTGTATTTCATCCGGCCAATCCAGCATATAGCTAGTGCTGAGAATCCCCGCAATAAGGAATACGAGTAGGAGGTTGAGGAAACTGTTGTATAGTTCGCGTGGTTTATTGAATGATAATTCGCGCATTGTTTATCCAAACTTAGTATCAGGTGTAATTGCCGCCTGGGGGATCGAGTGCGTTGCAGACAAGGCGGAGGTAGCCTGCAACATAATTCCTGCCGCGGTGCTTACGATGCGAAGCTGTCCGGAGTTGATTGCACCGGAGAGGATTCCTTCGAAGTCGCGGAAGTCGGGGAAGTAGATGTGGATCATCTTGTAAGCATCGTGGTAAGGGACGGAACCTTTGCGACGGACAAAGTCGATGAAGCGTTCGGCTTGCATAGAGTCTTCCGTGCGACCGATGCGAGAGAAGACTCGGTGCATATCCTGCTCGAGGTCTTCTAGCATTTCGTTAGCGAGTTGAAGGTCTTCGGAGGTGAGGATCAGGGAGCTGGAGCGGGAGGCAGAAAGCACCATTGCGACCTTGTGCATATGGGTTTGCTTGCGGGCGGCGTAGCCTTCCAGCATCTGATCATCCATGCGGGAGGCAGCGTCCTTCCAGAACCTCTCGTACCAAGCGCGTCCCCACTCGCGAGCGCCGGAGGAGATGGTGTAAGGGCCGGTGAGCATGGCGATGCGCTCGAGGTCTTCGATGAGGTTAGTTCGCATCTCTATATCGCCAGCGCCTACTTGCTCGTCGACGTAGGCAACGTAGCGTTCCTTGGTGTCTCCGTAGACAAAGATGCAGCGGGAGGACAGTCCGCCGCCGATCATAGCTTGGGGCATATTGTCAGCAATCCAGTGCGGGGTAGTGCCAGCTTGCAGGTTGATCCAGGGCGCTTCGATGATATCGTTCCCTGACATTTTGGTTATCTTCTCGTAGGTTTTCTTTCCATCCCAGAGCTCGATGAGTAGGTTTATCATCTCCTTGTCTTGCAGGTTGAGCAGCGAGCCGAGTTCCGAGGCGACTAGGGTGAGCGGCGACATAGGATGCCACTCCGCATTGTACTCGAAGGACTCGGAGGCGGCAGCAAAGGCGGTGACGAGGGCTTGCCAGGTGATGGCGTTAGGGCCGAACTTTATACCGGGCACTTGGCGAAGCAGGTCAGTCGATATGTCAATGGTGGTGGACTTGGCGATGATGCCGGGCGGCCCTACGAAAATGATGTAGAAGGAAGGGTACCAGCAGAAACGCTTCATGTCAATCCAGACCCGGCGGCGAAGGCAACCGGCGACTGTACCTACTGCGCTCCAGAAGTGCATACGCTTCGGCGCCTCGGTAACGGAGGCGTACTGGAGATACTGGGGAATCCAGTCGGGGTAGTTGCGGGTCATGCACAGTCTCCCCAGGAGATAGGAGAAGTCTTGACGCCTGTCGGGATGATCAGCGGCGGGTCGTAGGGGATCTCGATGCGGGAGTGCTTTTCCATAAGCGGCAGGATCGTAGCGGAGCGGTGTGTGGGGAACTGCCCAGCAAGGGAGTCGTGGACTTGGAGGAGCACTTGAACTTCCGGAATGTTCTCGTAGAAGGAAGTCCAGATTCGGTTGATCAGGATACCGACAGTGGACTGAGGAACCCAGGCAAGGGCTTCGGGGAGGAGAGCTTCAAGCCTGTCGAAGATGTACCAGCGGTAGCCCCAGCGGTTCTCAACAAAGCGATGGCGATTTATCTGGTCAAAGGTGCGGGTGTGCCACTCTCGGATGCCGGGATGGGCGGAGAACCAGTACTTCTGTGCAACGTCGATTTCGTGGATAGTGCGGCCAGTATGGGCGGCGACTGTCTTGGCACCTCCGCCGTAGTTGGTGGCGTGGCAGAAGACCTTGGCGAATTCCCGAGCGTGCTTGAGGGGAGCGCGATGGTCGCGATAGCTAGGGTGGGATTCTACTAGCTCGTCTAGGGGAGGTGGGGATTTCTTCGCCAAGATGTAAGCGTTGAGCAGGTGCATATCTACGCCTTGGAGCATGGCGGCTACCCAGTCCGGCTCGGCGGCTTCACGCACGACTACTTGAAGATCCGCCCGATCCAGATCCATGTCGAAGAACGTGAAGCCTGGATCTGGGCCATACATACTGCGGATGTTCGGGAGTGTGAAGTCCATAGATCCCCGAGCTGCGGCCTTGCCGGACGATTTGCTCTTCTCAGAAGGGATTGTTTGGAGATTTCCGCCAGATCCGAAGGGGTTCTTGGACGAAGAAAGGCGATAAGAATAAGGCGCAGATTTTCCACCGGCATCTCCTGCTATGTTGAAGGAACAACGCATCCTGCCGTCGTCGTCTAGTGGCATCATGACGAAGTCGCCGAGGAACTTGTTGAGGGTACGAATGTCTGCGATGGCGTTGCAGAGGGGTTTGACAAGGGGTTCCTTGGCGGCTATCTTGCTGAGAGCTTCATCGTCGCAGGTTGGGTTCATCGTGGTCTTGCCGGCGAGGATGACTCGCTTGTAGATAACGGGCTGCTTAAGGTCGTCGTAGAAGAGAGTCTGCATCTGCTTGGGAGACGCAGGGTTGATGGTATGGCCAAGGACATTGTGGAGGAAGGCTTCGCGGTGGGAGAGTTCTTCCTGAATATCAAGGGCCATCTGGTTCTTGACTTCGTGGCGGATGCGGACTCCACGGAGCATAGCGCGTAGGACAGGGTAGAAGAGCTTTTGCTGGTGTACGTCAACCTCGGCAAGGTGCATGGATTCGGCGACCTGGGCAAGGACTTCGCCAGACTCGCGGGTGTAGACGCAATCTTGAAGGTTGTAAGTCCAGCGTTGTTCCTCGGGGACGTCAGAGGCAATCTTCCCTTCGTCTTTCCAGTAGACGTACCAGTCCGCATACATGGAGGCAAGGAAAGCCAGGCCCTTAGGCAGCGCGCAGAAGACGCTGTGCTGAGTTATCATCGTGTCCTGGCCGCCATGGGGGATGAAGTGCCAGTGGCGATAGACATACTGCGCATCGTAGAGGCCATTCTGCCAGCGTACCTTGACGTTAGGGTGCGTAAGCAAGCGGTAGATTGCAAAGACAATCCGGGACTCTTCATCGATTGACCAGTAGCCTTCGGGCTTGCCTCGAGCCATCAGGGGGATACACAGGGCGTCTTGACGCGACCAGCTGAGGCCAATGCAATCTATATGTCCTCCACGCGTCTCGATATCGAAGTCAATCCAGACTGTCTCGGCGAATGCAGTTGCGTCAGAGTGCAAGGCCTGTAGGCAGTTGAGCGCTTGCGGGAAAGTTGGGCGGACTAGGAAGTTCCAGACGGGCTTGTTATCGTAGACGCGAGAAGTCATGTGACGCTTAAGGCGGCGGAGGTCGGAGAGAACTACCGCGCGCTGGTTCCACTCCCGCATGACTGCGCCTGGGGTGAGGGTTGGAATGACCTTGATGCCGGCAGGGGTGGAGAGAAGAGACCCGCGCCACTTAAGCACACCCCAGTGGCCGGTTAGTGCCCAGAGCGCTAGGTTGCCCATGGCCAAGATGATGTTCGGCTGCACCATCTCGATTTCAGTGAGGAGCTCTGCATAGCCCTCATGAACGTGGTAGGTGCAGTACTTGTCCTTGAGCAAGGTGTGATGGGCTGATATGTCTTTCTTTTTCAGAGCAATCCAGGTGGACAGCTGGCCAAGGGGAGGACGCTCCTTGCAGACGTAGGTAGTGTAGCACTCCGAACGCATCACGCCGACTTCGTGGAGCATACGATTAAGCTCCATGCCGGAGGCTCCATCGAATGGCTGGCGGTCACGCTCGGCAGGGAACTCCCCGACGATCATCACTCGGGTAGGGATAGGGCCTTCGCCTTTTACTCGCATCAGAGTCCAATCGACAAATCAAGTTCTAGCTGAACGCGCAGGGCAGTAATCCGCTTGCAGGCAATGCCGTAGCTGGACTGATCCATCTCGATGCCAGTTGCCCGAGCTTTCATTGCGTGGGCAGCGGGGAAGACAGGCCCGCTGCCACAAAAGGGGTCAAGGACAGCTTGGCCAGGGAGGATGGATCGCCGAAGCAGGTCTTCGAAGAGCGCCACCGGCTTCTGCGCGGCGTGGCCGAGATTGCTGTCAGGCGGGTAGTCCAGCACGTCCCCGAGCATCTTGAGGATCGGCCGCTTGCCCTTGACGGCGTAGAGGAGCGTTTCGTACTTACGCTGTGGGCCTTGCTCCGGCCAGGGTGCGCGCATACCGGATTTCTTGTACCAGATAAGCGGAGTGCGGAAGACGTTCCAGCCGGCCTCGACCATCAGCGACTTGAGCTGAGCGAACTTGTCGAAGTCGCAGAAGCAGTAGAGGTGCGCTTGAGGCTTGGCTATGCGGTAGCCCTCGAAGGCTAGTGCAGTCACACAGCGTATGAAGGTTTCATAGGTGTCTTCATAGCCGTGAGCGCCGGCGGCTAAGCCACCTGAGTCTCCGAACTCATCTGCACCCATGCCGTAGGGAGGATCGGTTAGGATACAATCGAAGCTGTCGGCTGGGCAATCCTGCATCCAGCTGATTGAGTCGGCGTGGACTGCCTGGTGCATATCGGCGGTGAAGGTCTTGCCTACCGATGCCCCGAGCTCCCGGTGCTTTATAGCGGTCTCCTCCTTGCGGAGGATCTTAAAAGCTTCATCGACGGTTTTCGCTGCTTTGACGGCGGGATTGTCCAGGTGACCTGCAACAATAAGCTCCCGGCGCGTGTTTTCTTGATGGATACCTTCGGAGCTCCCGCGAACCTCAAGCGAGATGTCAGCTGTAGTAGGCGGCGGTGTTCCCCGCTGGACTGCCTGGGCGGTACGAAGTGTGTTGAGGCGAGCATGGGCGGCTGCGCGCTCCTGCCATGTAAGGTTTTCACGATGGATGTTCTCGGAGAGTTCAGCTTCCTCTGCCGCCAGGGGGTCGAGGTCGCTGAGGAGAGTATAGGGAATGCTGTTTGCTCGGACGCGCTCGCCATCGTGCATTATCTCTCCGCCGAGGGCGTATAGGTCTGTGACTGCCCGGAGGCGACGTTCGCCGGCGACTAGGTAGTAATCGTCGCCGACTATCCGCAGGATGATTGGATGCAGCAGCCCCTGCGTGGCGATCACCTCGCCGAATTCGTGTAGTTTTGCTTGATCAAACAGCCTACGCTGGCGATCCGGAGCAATCTTGATTGCGTCAACATGGATGAGTTTCATGAAAGTCCTAAAAAGAAGAAAAAGGGGACGAGCACCGAAGCACTCGCCGCCCTAGCTTGGAAGATCAGCTCGGCAGGATAGCGCCTACGCGCTCCTGGATTGCGTCGTTGTAGAGCTCGTGCTGTACCTTGACGCGGACAGTCTTCCCTTGCAGCTGGCGCCATGCCCACGGCACGCCTGCGACATTGGTTCCGGTGGCCTCGCGGTAGTCTTTCTGCCGCCGATTCTTGCCCTTGGAATTGTCCAGTGCGCCCTGCGCTGTCAGGTCAAGGAACGCCCGGTCGCTGAGGGTGAGCTCAGGCGGGATACCAAGGCCCTGAACGGACGGGGGAATCTGCAAACGCAGCGGAATGACCATCGAGACCCAAGGCTTGCCGGCATTATCACCTTTGCCGATTGTGCCAGAGCTGGTGGTGATCTCGCCGATGACAGCGAGGTAGAGACCATTCTCGTGGTCGGGATTCTCCGTGGGAATCGGAGGGCGCTTCTCGTTGACTTCGGTAACTTGCGCGTCGAGAAACACGCTGGGATCGAACTGACTTGTACTCATATGAGTAACTCCTGTGTGGTTAACTAGGGACACTTGGCGCAGTCCCCTTCTCGCATCTTACTAGAGATAGGTTGTTTCACGCTTGACTGGCTTGACGATGACTGTGCCAGGGTGGAAGATTGAAGGGGCGGCAGCAACGAGCTTGTGGATTTCCGCTATCGTTGCTTGCTGCGTCCAGCCGGGAGGGATAGCTAGTTGGACTGTAACGGTGATGAGGGAATAAGATTTCTTGCTCATCACACACCTCCGGAGCGCTTAGCCCATACGTCCATGACCTGGGCAAAGTCAGGGGTGATCTTGCTGCGATAACCGAGGGAGCGCGTCTTGGTATCGACTCCGTAAGCGGCAGTGTCCCACCAGAACTTATCAGCTTCGCGCGTAGTGTAGATGATATCGCTGAACAGCGTAGGGATCTCGGTCGCCAGAGCCTTGCCGATCGCCTTGATCATGACCTTGGTGGACTGAGTGATAGAGTCCGTCTCGCGATCTACGTGAGCAGTCATAACGAACGGGCACTCCATTCCCTGGGTGCAGAGGCGGAGGAAGTTCATCAGGTTGTTCTGGGCCACGCCGTAGTCGCCGGGACTGGCCATCGGGCGGGAGCCAATCTGCATTTTCATAGCAGCATTACTGGTCTCGGTGAGGGAGTCCATGACGAAGATCCTGCGGGAAGAAAACGCGTCGATAGGGCCGAGCTCCTTGCCGGTTCGGTCGTCCTTGAAGTTGCTGCAGGACTGCAGGATCTTCCAGAAAGCATTGTTATCTCCGCCGCGATTGCCATCTACGGACTTAGCCAAGGCCTCGTAGGACAGCTTGCCTACGTTGTCGGCAGTAGCCATGAGAGACTTGAGGGAGATGGGCCGAGTCCCTTGCTGGTGCCAGAAGACACAAGCCGGAGGTTCCTTGCCCTTGTCGCGGAAGTAGCCGAGGAGCGTCTCGAGTCCGTTCTCGGTAAAGAGTACCGCAACCTCGAATCCGTTTTTGTCTGCCCAATCGCAGAGCGTACCGATGGCGTAGGTTTTGCCTGTCCCGCCTAGCCCCATCAAGCAGATCTTCGGGCCAACAAGCACCTGCTTGTCCTTAGTAACCAGCGATGCTGGTGTGATAGTAGTCATAGTAAACTTTCGTAGTAATCCAGGTGAATCTCGAATTCCCGCTTGATGCAGTCAAGGGAGAGCTCGTTAAGGTTGTAGATAAGTTCGCCGAGAAGCAAGGAGCCTGGGATGTTCCAGTAATCTTTATGCTTCCTACAAGCAGCTTCGGCTATGCGGAAGTGCGCTTGGGTTCCATCAAGGTTTTCTAGGACTACCCGCGCCCAGATCTCTCCGCAGCTGGCACAGAAGTACGCGCGAGAAGGCCAACCCCAGCTGTCCGCTGCTTGGGAAGCGTAGCGGAACGTGCCGAGGTAGGTCTCCTCTGCGATTATGTAGCCAGCCGGCACTAGTCTACCTGTACGGTTTCAGTTCGAGCGACTGGATCCCAGCGGCGACGTTGGAACTGTTGCTCTAGCAGCGGAGTGGGGTCGCGCATCTGGCAGACGGACTTAAAGGGACAGCCGCCGTACTCCGCGCAAGCGTGGTCGAGGTTCCAGTCCCAGTACCCGGACTCCCATGCCTGGATCATTCGCTTGGCGTCTCGGATGAGCTGCTCGTACCAGCGGTCGATAAGCCACTGGGGGCGGTAGGTGATTGCTTGGAGGGTGTCGTACTTGGTCTTGAGTATGGATACTCCACGAACAAGAAATCCATCAAGCTTAATACCCGCTTTCGCTGCGCCCCAGACATAGCCAGTAAATTGACTGCGCAAGTCCCACTGTCTCGGCCAGCTTGCTCCGAGTTGGGAAGTAGTTTTGTCGTCTTCACCAAGGTGCATCCCTTCATATTCACACATCATATCCATGCGGCCTGAGTACAGCATTGGATCTCCGGTTACTGGGTGGGTTAAGTCAATTGGCTCGAGGAAGGAGAACTCGATGCCTCGCTTCCCGCCGGGCAGGGTCATCGGGATCGCCTTGTCCTCTCCGAGACGGTACTGGGAGAAGTAGTACTCCAGCGCTCCGGCAGTACGCTCGGCCGACTTCGCCGATTCGGGAGGGCACTCGAAGTCTCCGTAGGCAGTCAGCAACGCCTTGAGACCTATGGCAAGGGAGTCTTCCGGCGACTTCCCGTCGATGTAGTAAGCTACTCGAGCCTTCTCTATCCCGGTTGCATAGGCAGCTCCGGCGTGGAGATGGACAGACTGGTCTCGCAGCTTCCAGTGCTGCATGAACTCGAGATAGGCTTTCTGGGGACAGGACTTAAACGCCGCCATAGTGGTGGAGTCAAGCACTGCCGGAAAGGGTGGACGCCCGCGAGTCATACTGTGTTCTCCAGGCACAGAAGTTTCTGCAGTTCCTGCTCAATTTCCGCAACAGTTGCTTCGGCTTCGAGACGCGCTTTTGCCTGGGCTGCTCGCATCAATTCCACACGCTGCGGTACCCAGTTATCTGGCACCTCAAACTCCACGATGTGCAAATGCTCTTTAACTACAACAAAGCACGGATCATGAGGCTTGTGCGTCATGAAAATATAGTTATGCGGAACAGCTGGACTATCGTATTTACTAAAGTAGGCTACGATATAGCCCTTGATTTCAACTTCCATCATTTTCTCCTAGACTCGAGGGTGAAACTGCACCCACAACAGATTCTTTAACCCTTACGCTAGGCGTAGGAGACACCGATCCAGCTAGGCTGCTGTCTAGTGCCTCGATAATAAGTACGCGCCCACGACGGGTCTTTCGATTGGTAGTACTGACGATATGCCAGCACTGTATCAGGATGCTTATACTCATCAGGCATACACTGTGGCGGGTTTATCCAGCTAAGATTACTAGCAATCGCCAACGGCGGCTTTGCGAGCTCGCCAAGTAGGTATTGGTTACACTTGTGCTTTTTACCATACCGCTGGGTGTATTCCCTGCATAGTTCAATCGCCAGCGTCAAGACATAATTGTATTGATAAGCACTGCCACGAGTCCAGATAGCCGAAGGGTGATTTTTATGCGTAGACTTGTAAGTCACACACTGGCCATTACCATGCTCATGATGAGCTGTTGCGAGCAATTGGCAGGATTCAACTATCATTTTTATAACGTGCTTGTCGCAGTGCAGTTGCGCTGCAATTTTGGGTAGACGGTCTAAGTAAAATATGTTCACAGGTCGTCTAGCTCGTCGAGCATGGCGTCTTGGCTTGGCGGAGCAGACCGCTTGGTTGGTGTGCGCTTGGCTGCAGCGGCAGCGGAGGCAGCGCCGAGGCGACCTGCGCGGAGGAACACGATTCCCTCCCGCATTTCCTCGAGGGTGAGTGTCCCCTCGGTGGCACGAAGGCGCCAGGATGCGATCTTTGATTGAAGTTCCAGGGGGATAGGATTACTCATGATTGCTCAGCAAGGTGCGTAGTGCCTTGACTGCCTCGGGGGAGCCGGCGACTGTGAACGCGCCCGGCTGGGTGTTGGTGAAAGGAGCCAGGTCTAATTGCTCGGCGGTGAAGTAGCCGCGGAGCAGGTCGATAAGGAAGCGGGAGTAGCCGCCGTGGGGCACTCGGCCTTCCAGCTCAGAGTACAAGTGCGAAGTGAGCTGGACGTAGAGAGGCAAGGGGAGTGCCACGTTAAGCTGTTGGGAAGGAATGATGGACTTAGTCTTAGTCATCGTAAACTCCTAGCAGCAGCCCACCATCTTCATCTGCAGCGGCGAGTTCGAAGCTTGCCTGAGCACTGGTCAAGATGGACTGGATTACTGTATCTTCATCCTCTCCGGCAACTGTAACGGAAGTCCAGGGATCATCCCAGTCAAGGGAAGATCGAGCTCTAAGAAATATGCGAATCATAATGGTTGACCTAGCTGGGTGAGAAGGGAGTTGATGGTTACGCGGGAGAGATCCCGGATTATATCTGTCCCGGCAGGGAGGATTACTAGCTCGCTGAGGGAGCTGCCGGGACGGGCAAGGAGTGTGTCGGCGGCGAGTTCTACACGAGTCAGGCAGCCCTCGCCGAAGACTGCGTAGACGGCAGCAGACGGAGAGGATACGCCGAGCGTGCGGAACTCGAGAGCAAGCGTGGTCAATCGAGACTCGTGCCAGGCTCGCTTGGGTGTCGGCGGCTCATCGCTGCCAGTCCACCAGCTACCACTGAGAGTCTCGGTGGCTTCAACTGGCATGGGAGGGTCTTCCCGAACAAGCCGGCGAGAACCGGGCTGCCCGCGGTGGAGATACTCGGTGAAGTTACCGAGGAGCACGCCAGTTTCTGCGTGGAGGAGAGCTATGCCGCGGGAGCGATACCAGACAGGCGAGGTTACTGCTGCTGGCGTGGCGGAGCGAATCGCAGCGATAGCTTCGCTGAATAGATCGTCAAGGGAAGTTTCCATGAGTGAGCCTCGGTTTGCGCGAATTATACAATCATAATCCGCATTGATTAGACATGAACTGTTTGCTAAAGTTCCACAGTTATTTGATAGATTTATCCAGCTCCGGCATCGGGCCTTCCTGCCACACCCAGTCAACCCAGGAGTCGTAGAGTGCCTGGAACTCCGGCTGCGCTGCGACAGCGTTGCGGATAGCCATTGCTTGGAGTTCTCCGCGCTTGTACACAGTATGATCGTCGGAGCGCCCGTAAGTCCAGTCATGCAGAGCGCAGAGCTGGTAGAATTCTTTGAGAGTCATAGGTTGAGCCTTGAACAGAGCCTTAAAAAACACCGGGGAGGCGAGCTTTATAGTCCCGCCTCCCGATGCCCCCAGCAAGCGAGGCTCAATTCATCTTGCCGAGTCGGAGGGTGTGACCACCGCTCCTAGTGCCTATGGGCCACTGAAGGCCCACAAGGGTTTGCTAGACCAGCTGGGATTAGACCATTGCCAGCTCAGCGTCTGCGTCAACCTTCGCAACCTTGGCGAGCTTGGCATCCTCCATGCGCTTGATGATGACGCCAGTCTTGGTGCCAGCCACGCGGAAAGAGTCGTACAAGGCACGGCGGGTGAGTGCGGGGTCTCCGTCCAGTTTTTTCTGCAGGTAGGCCTTGACTGTCGCAACGTCCTTGCCCGTGGCCTCGCAGATAGCCATGACGACTATACTGGCGCCGGAGACACCACCGCCGGAGGCAGCGCGACCAGCACCCCACTTGCCGGACTGGATCAGGGAGTTCAGGTCGTCGATCGCCAGCACCATGTCGTCTTCGCTGAGAGGCTTATCCGCCGAGGTAGCGAGTTCGTCGCCGAACTTCTGCTCAGCCCCATGCCCGGCGAAGCGAGCGAGAAGTGCCAGTGGCAACGGGATTGTCCGAGTTTCTCCGTTGCGGAAGTCCATGCGAATGCTGATTGCACCGGCAGTAATCTGCATAACACCATCTTCAACAACGATACCTGCGTCATCGACTAGCGTCTCTTTGTTCACCTTGCGCTTACCGGCGAAGTTAACCTTGCGCCCATCAGTCATGGTGACTTCACTATACTCTGTCTTGCTTTCTGTAGCCATTTTCTCTCTCCGATTACAACAGTCCTTTGAGCCGGCGACTGCGGATTCCGGTAGCAGGGAACCCCTACTGGAGAAGGGAGACGCGCTCCCCTCTGCGGTAGGGGCTAGTCCAGGCAAGCTTGCGCTGCGTCTCGGGCGGCTTCGCAGACGTCCTTTGCCTCGGTCAAGGACTCGAGAAGCGCGTCTGCTTCCTCTTGCTTTTCCTCGCTGCGTGAGTCTGGGCAGTCGTCGATAAACTCCTGCTGGGCATCGACCAGAGTCTCTAGCTGCCCCATTTGCAGCTCGAGAACTGTCACTATCGCCTCGAGCTTGTTTTTCATAGCCATCTTCATATTGAGCCTTTCTGTAATCGCTGGTGCACTACGCGCCAACATATGTTAGACACGGACTTTCGGGATTAGTTCCCAAGAAATTTGTTGTATTTTTACCACTTACACTGTAGTTCGCTTGGGGTTGAGTTGCTTCAGCTCCTCGAGATTGCTGATAAGTATATAGTTGCTCTTGTTCAGCGGAGCAATCGTGTGCTGGACTTTACGAGCTGCCCGCTCCCCGCAAGCCATGCAGGTAGGCCGAAGTCCCTTCGCCCTCGGTGGCTCGACACGAACTGCATAGCAGCTCATGCAGATTGGGAGATGGTAGTCTTCCATCAGCTTACCTTAACCTTTCCACCTTTAACGCTGATTGCTGCAAACCAGCTGCGCTTGGGGTGATTAGTCGCCACGATGCTGGCTCCCTCGGGCAAGGTGCTGATCTTGAAATACTCTCCATACTTTCTCCAGTCTTCCATCAGCGAGGGATCGTAGACCGTTACCTCAGTCCCTGCTGCCACTGCTTCACGGAGTGCTTTCTTGCTTGCGTAACCTTCAATAATCATAGTCATAAGAGCCTTTCTAAAATCGCTCGCGAAATGCCAGCTTGTTAACTGTCTCATAACCAGTTAACAAAAGGATCACTTGGCTTTGGTAAGGGATTTCTTGGTTTTCTTGTACCCTTGCTTGTGGAAGCGTCCCGGGCCGGACTTCGTTGCGGAAGGATTGCGATTGGTTCCAGTTTTCATATTGATTCTCCTTGATCTGCGAAGTCGGCGGCAGATCATTCGCCGATATACATTAGACAGGAACTGTCCGTCAAAGTTCCACAGTTATTGCGACAGAATTATCCGCCCGGACTGCCCCTGCAGAACCTCCCCGGCGAAGCTTACCATAATATCCCTATCACACATCGCCAGCTCCGCTTCCGTCCAGCCTTGCTCCTTACAGTACGCGGTGCTGATCTGGTTGAAAGTCTGACTAAGCACTCGCAGAGCGTCCATAGCCTCCCCATCCTGCCTCGCCTGCGCCTTCCGCGCCAGCGTCGCTGTGGCCTCCGAGCACATCCCCGCTCCATACACCAGCGCGACCATCCGCCTCCCGTGTGTCTTCGCTGGGCCACGAAGTGGCTTGGGCAGATCCTCCAGCCCTTCATGTTCGCTATCAATCCCGTTAAGCTTACTCATCAAGTGGACTCCTCAGCAATTCATACCGCGCTTGCGCTTCCGGAGACAGTGCTGGTTTCGGCGGCGAAGCGCGCTCCTTCGCTCCTGCAAGCATCCTTGCCAGACTCTCCTCCGCCCGTCGATCAAGATCCGGGCGACTCTGCTCTCCCACTCCCAGCGTATCATTAAGCATCGCGTCAAACCTCGCTTCCTCCTGCCCTGCCGCGCTTCCCTTCTTCCCATACGCTGCGCGCTTCTTCAGCACCCGCCAGACTGTCGCTTCACTCACCCCCAGCTGCGTTGCTATATGCGCTGCACTCCACTTCGGCTCTCCCCATTCATCCAGCTGCTCTCGCATCCGATAAACTTCCCCGACCGCAGTCGGCGTTAGTACTCTTCCCATAATCTCTACTCCTTCATCCAATCAAGCAAGGCAGCCAGTCCACCTCACCTCCATTAGACCACGGACTGGCAATAAAGTTCCACAGTAATTCTAGCTCAATCTCCCTCCGTCTACCTCAATCAATCATCCTCCTTCACCCTCCACCTGCCTAGCTTCTCTCTCGCATAGGTGGTTAAATCCCCGAGGGTGTTGTGCAAAAGCCACTGTGGTATTTTAGAGACATAAAAAAAAACTGTAATAATTAACCCCTTAATACGCTCGAACTATCCCCTGTACGATTTAGGGGCCTATGATAGAGAGCAGCTAGGCAGATGGAGCTAGGTGGAGGCAGACAGACAGAGAAAGAAACCCGCGCGAATTATGTCCCCATAATCCAAGCGAGTTATCCCAGCCCCTTTTTTGGGGGAAACTTTACAGCTCCCAGACCATTGCTATCGTCAGAGTACAGCAACCATAAACCAGCAGCCCCAGCCAGATCCACATTCCTTCTGGCACGAGCTGGCCCAAGGCCATCGTCACACAAGCTGATCCAATAACACCTAAGATTATATTCATTCTGAGCCTCGTTTTGGATTCGGGAAAATACCCGGTAAGGCCTGCTCATAACAGGCCTTGGCTGGTACTTACGCCAGTTCTGCGAGCATCCTGCGCTGGATTTCTGCCTCGGCTTCGGTGTAGGTCAGGCCCATCTTGGCTGCGATTGCGAGAATCGTAGGGTTCTGGGCTGGCTTGCGCACAGCTACCTTGAGGTTCCATTCTATCGAACCGCTTGCGTAATGGTTTACCAATTCGAGCACTGCCTCGCGCCTCATGGCTTCGGTAACATTGAAGCCGTTTTCAGCTGACTTCTGGATAGCTGCATTGTCGCCGATTCGAGCTGCGAACCCGTGCAACATGGCGTAGGTGGCAGTGGCTGGTGCAACATCGGACATCGACAGGGTAACTGGTGCAAGGCCTTCGAATGTGAAGGTAACTGCTTGTGCATGGATATTGATAACTTTTTTCATGGTGAGCCTCTTTGGTAAAATGCCGATATCGTGTATCGGTAAGTATATGACAGCTGATTTTGAAAATGGTTCCAATTATTTTCAGATCTTTTGCGTTGTATTTTTACCACAGCTGCAGGGATACATAGTCGACCGTATGATTGTACACTGTATACAATGGTGCACTGCAACAATCCAGCCAGCCGACAATCCGACAGTGGCATGGAAACAACAGCCTCTTCCCCGTTGCTCCCGCGCCACAGTTGCGCCGGCGCCACAGTCCATCGGGCGATTCACCTGCGATTGACGGGGTGGGGGGCAAAAAAAAGATTCGCGCGCAAAACACAAATCCACTCTGGGATAGTTTAGGTGCTGTGAAAGATCGCGCGAAATATCCTTTCATAATCCACGCGAAGAGGCCCCTCCCTCTTTTCTAAAAATTTTTTACTTTCCAGCCCGGCGGAACTTCGCGGAGAGTCGGCGGTCTAACATGGGTGAGAGGTTAGGCGGCAGCTTCGGTCGGCGACTCTTGCAGAGGAGAGATTATGGATGGGTTGAAGGAGCACGCCCCGACTATGGGGAATGTGGCGAAGGTCGGGTACTCGCATAAGGATATGATTGATTATATTATAGCGAATCCCGGAATTACCCAGAATCATCTGGCGTCGCGTTATGGGTACTCGGTGGGGTGGGTGAGTAACGTGATGGCGAGCGATGCTTGGCAGAGTGCCATGGCGGCCCGCCGCGCGGAGATTTGTGATCCGGTGCTAGTGGCTACGGTGGAAGAGCGGTTTCGCGGAATCACGCTGTTGTCGCTGGAGCGGTTGAAGCAGAAGCTCGAGGCGCCGGCCGTCTCGGATAACGTGGTGCTGAAGGCGGTGGAGCTAGGGGCGAAGGCAATGGGGGTAGGGGGTAATGCTCCGGCGGCCCCGCCCGGCCAGGATCACCTAGCCCAGCTCGCGAATAGGTTGATTGAACTGCAATCCCGCGTCCGCGTGACGCATAGTCAAGGAGAAGTGATAAATGTCTAGTCCTAAGTGTACATTCGGCGGCAAGCCGGCGGTTTGTAAAGTCGGCAAGACTCCAACCCTTCGCACAGTTACCTGGCCTATGGGTAGTGATGAGCACGGGAAGTTTGTGGATCGCAACCTGGTGCCGCTGCGGTCGGCGGCCCAGCAGAACCAGTTCGCCCCTACCGACGCTGTGCCAGTGAGGATGCACTTCACCCTTGCGGGTGGGTGCTAAGCCGCTATGCCGCTTGCCAAAGGTTCGGCGAAAAAGACCATCTCAGCGAACATTCGCACAGAGATGAAAGCCGGGCGCCCTCAAAAACAAGCCGTGGCGATAGCTATGCGTACAGCTGGTTTGCCTAAGCGTGGCCAGCGTGCTGCAACTAACGCGAGGAGTAAGAAATGAAACCAGGCCTCTACGCTAACATCAATGCTAAGAAAGCTCGTATCAAAGCCGGCTCCGGCGAACGCATGAAGAAGCCTGGCACACCGGGCGCGCCGACTGCTAAAGACTTTAAAGATTCCGCTAAAACGGCAAAGAAGAAATGAAATCTCCCGCTTGGCAGACCAAGGCTGGTAAGAACCCCAAGGGCGGGCTTAATGCCGCCGGCAGAGCATCGTACCACGCCGAAACGGGCGGGACGCTTAAGGCGCCTGTCAAGTCCGGCGACAACCCACGCCGCGCATCCTTTCTCGCTCGCATGGGCAGCATGCCAGGCCCCGAACGCAAGGACGGCAAGCCGACCCGCCTGCTCCTGTCCCTCCAAGCCTGGGGCGCTTCCAGCAAAGCCGACGCGAAATCCAAAGCCGCCGCCATCTCCGCGAGGAACAAGAAATGACCCTGTCCCCGGCTGTTGGCTGTTTGGCTGTTTGTCCCCGGCTGTTTGGCCTTCCCCAGAAAGGCTGTTTCTTCTCCGGCGCTCTATTCCTGATAGGCCGGCTGTTTGTTTGCCCTGGAAAAAACCTCCCCCGAGAAAGTGGTGTCTCCTTTTCCCCAAAAGGACCCCCTCCGGCGCAAGTGTCTTTTGAGTATCCCCGGTCTTCTGCCATAGTGTTTGCGCTTGCGCCCTTAACACCCATGTTGGGAAGTGCTGGGGGTTTCACTTTATGAGCTACCGGAGCATCTTTAATGCGAAAATCTCCAGCACTAACTTCTACGCGGTCTTCGATTTCGCACAAAACATTGCCATTACTGAAACCATCTCAAGCGCGAGCGTTACAGCAACTGTCTATTCTGGAACAGACGCGTCCCCCAGTGCGATTATCAGCGGCGCCGCGACGATCAGTGGTACCAAGGTTACACAGACTATAACAGCTGGAACCATTGGTGTAACTTATATTCTTACTTGTGTTATTGTAACTAGTGCTAGCCGGTCTTTTGTGCAAGATGGATATTTAACTGTAAAGGCTACTGGAACGTGAGCAAGGTACAGCTTAGCGCAGACTTAATTGAATCCTTTGGCGGGACGTTTATCTCGCCAAAGTACGATCAGTTATGTCCTACACCTTCCTTTCATCGGGAAGCGTGGAAGCTTTACACGTCTGACGCACCTTCTGCAATGGTTATTGCTCCTCGAGATCATGCAAAGTCCAGTGCGCTTTCCATGGTTTATATTCTGGCTGAAGTTCTTTTTCGCGCCAGCGACTACGTTATTCTGGTCGGTTCTACAGAAGATGGCGCAGCTGAGCAACTCGGCAACATCACAGAAGAACTGTCCGAAAACGAAGACTTGATTCGCGAATTCGGAATTAAGAAGTTTCATAGAACTGCCACTACTGACGTTATTGTAGAAATGACTGACGGACACAAGTTTCGCATCCTAGCTCGCGGCGCTGAGCAGCGTATCCGCGGCCGCTTGTGGAAAGGTAAACGTCCTAACCTTCTAGTCTGCGATGACATGGAAGACGACGAGCAGGTAGAAAATGCCGACCGCCGCCGCAAGTTTCGTATTTGGTTTTTTCGTGCCGCCAAGCAAGCTCTTAGCAAATCTGGCAAGATTCGCGTACACGGTACAATCTTGCACGATGATTCTCTACTTTCCCGGCTGCGCAAAAACCGCACTTGGCAGCATTTATTTTATTCTGCCCATTCAAGCTTTGATGACTTCTCCGGTATGCTTTGGCCGGAGCGTTGGACGGAAGCGCATCTTCGCGCTCGTCGCCAGGAGTTTATCGAGGACGGTGATTCTGCGGGATACTCGCAAGAGTTCTTAAACAACCCCTTAGATCACTCGGACGCATTTCTTAAGCAAGCCGATTTCAAGCTCATGTCTAACGAAGACTATGAAACGGATAAGATTATCTGCGTGGCTGCGGATTTTGCAGTATCTCGCGCTGATAAAGCTAACCGTACCGCTTTTGTAATTGGCGGAAAGGATGTTAGTAATATCTTGCACTTTATCGACGTTCGTAAGGGTCGTTGGGATCCTACTGAATGGATTGAGGAGATGTTTGATATTCAGCGGCAGTGGAATCCTGAAGTATTTTGGGTTGAAGATGGCGTGATTTGGAAGTCTGTCAAGTCTATGATCTACCGCGAAATGCAGGTACGGGATCTACGCATTAACTTCGAAGCTATCTTGCCTGTCAAAGACAAAGGAACTCGCGGCCGTTCTTACCAGCGCCGTATGCGTGCTGGCCAGTGCCGCTTTAACAAGCGTGCAGAGTGGTATGCGGACTTCGAGCAAGAGAACTTACGTTTTACTGGCACTGCCCAAGCCACCCTTGACGATCAGTTTGACGCAGCCGCCCTACTCAGTCGTGGATTCGATGACCTTACTCACGTAGAACCAGAAGATTTCTACACGGAAGACGAGTGGGAAATGGAAAAAGGTTTTTGGAACAGGCCTCGCGTGGGCGCTGATGGCCGTTCTATGGTGACTGGATATTAAATGCTTAATCTTGACAAGCCTATCACGCTCAATGCTAAAGCAATAGGCTCGCCTAATCTTTGCGAGTTGTTTGACTCCAACGATCTTCGGCGAATTGGAGAAGAGTGCCACGCTGGTTACACTCGCGATGAGTATTCTCGGTCTATCTGGATGAAGCGTAATGAGTCAGGAATGGACTTAGCCCTGCAGATCCAAAAAGACAAGACTTTTCCGTGGCCTGGATGCAGCAATGTTGCGTTTCCGCTAGTGACTATCGCCGCAATGCAGTTTCACGCGCGCGCTTACCCTGCGATTGTTAACGGAACTGATATAGTCAAGTGCACTGTCTTTGGCGACGACCCGCAGGGGGAACACGCTGCCCACGCTGATCGTGTTTCTACGCATATGAGCTGGCAATTGCTGTACCAGGACAAAACTTGGGAAGAGCAAGAAGATAAAGCGATCCTAAATCTAAGCATTATTGGTACGAATTTTAAGAAATCTTACTATTCCGCTTCTCTTGGTCATAATGTCAGTGAACTTGTCCTGGCCAAAGACCTAGTGCTGGATTATTGGAGCAAGTCCGTCGAGGATTCTCCCCGCAAGACCCACAAGCTCCCCATGTTCCGTAACGAAGTTTACGAAAAAGTCATGCGCGGCGTTTTCTGCGACGTGCTTGAGCAGCCTTGGTACATGCACGCTCCGTCGCCGACCATTTCTACAATCCAGCGAGTAAATCAGGACAATCGGCAAGGACTAATCCCCCCGCCGCCCGATGAAACTACAGCACTCATGTTCCTTGAGCAGCATTGCAACATGGACTTGGATGGAGATGGCTACGCTGAACCTTACATCATCACCTTTGAGTCGACTTCTAAGTACGTAGTTCGTATTGTAACTCGCTTTGACCGGGAAAGTGACATTGAACGGGTAGCTAGTGGGCCGCATAAAGGCAAGATTATCCGCATCAATGCAATGGAATACTTTACTAAAAAGACTTTTATTCCAAGTCCAGACGGCGGAATCTACGACATTGGCTTTGGCGTTTTTCTTGGGCCGCTTAACGAGGCAGTTAATTCCTTAGTTAATATGCTTCTTGATGCGGGGACTATGCAGACGACTGGCGGGGGTTTCTTGGGTCGTGGCGCTAAGATTCGTGGTGGCGTTTACACAATTGCTCCGTTTGAGTGGAAACGTGTGGATTCTACTGGTGATGACCTGCGCAAGTCTATATTTCCGCTTCCCGTTAATGCGCCTTCTGATGTGTTATTCCAGTTGCTTAGCTTGCTTATTAACTACACTTCGCGCGTTAGTGGAACTACCGACATAACTGTCGGCGAAAACCCTGGCCAGAATACTCCAGCACAAACCACGCAAACTATGGTGGAAATGGGGCAGAAAATTTACACAGCGATTTTCAAGCGCATCTGGCGTTCGTCTAAGGAAGAATTCTCCAAGCTGTTCAAGCTCAACGGAATGTTCCTACCGCTTGATGTTCCGCAGCCGGGTGGAGCTACCCGCGCTGACTACCAAGGAAGCACGGATAAAATATCTCCCGTAGCAGATCCAAACGTAACCAGTGATTCTATGCGCTTGCAAATGGCCGGTGCGCTTAAGCAAGCCGCCATGACAACTCCCGGATACAATCGCGATGCTGTGGAAGTTCGATATCTTAAGGCTTTGCGCATAGATGGAATTCCTTTAATTTTTACTGGCACGCAAGGTCAACCGCCGGCAAAAGATCCCAAACTGCAGATAGAAGAGACCAAAATCCAAGGTCGTTTGCAAGAGCAACAGATTGCTTTGCAAACCCAGATGCAACAGTTTGCAATTACGCTGGAAGAAGAAAAGCGTATGAACAATGCGAAGATAATAGAACTTATGGCAAAGGCTCAAAACGAAGCTGCCAATGCGCAGACCGAACAAGCCTACGCCCAGGTCGCTATCATCAACGCAGAGATTGCGCGAGTACGCGCTGAGAACGAGCACATTAACACTAGAATCGAGCACCTGCTTTCCGCGGCTAAAATACAATCAGCCCATAATATCGGAATTCAAGGACTTGCAACTGGCCAAGAAAGACTTAAGAAATGACACGAGCTATGACTGAGCACGAGTTTGAAGAATGGAAGTCACATCCAGTAACACTGGCGGTGATGGAAATCCTTGCCAAGAAACGCGACGAAATGCGCCATGCTTGGGAAGGTGGATCCTTCACAGATTACGATGAGCGCGCAATGGCTCTGACTAACGTGGGGAATATTGGTACTTGTAAAGGCTATGCTTTTATCCAAGACCTAGATTATGAGCAATACATAGGAGAGTTAGATGACGGAAGTGATAAACACCTCGGGTCTGGAACCCCGCGGAGTGGCGGTACTGATTAAACTTTACGAACCCGAACGCAGAGGAGCTCAGATAGTGTTACCAGAATCTGTTCAAGGACGCTTAAGCATGGTGGATAACCGCGCTGTAGTTGTTGCTGTTGGGCCTAGCGCCTGGCATGATGAACCGACTCCGCGCGCAGCCATTGGCGAACGTGTGCTGGTGACTAAGTTTGCAGGTTTCATGGCAAAAGGGCCGGCGGATGGAATCATCTATCGCTTGGTAAACGACCGAGATATATTCTGTGCTATCACGCACGAGGAGACTGAACATGGCTGATGAAAACATTGCAAGTGTGGAAAGCGCTGCTCCGGCAGACGTGCAGCAAGCTGCGGAAAAAATGGGTTGGATTCCTCCGTCCCGCTTCCGTGGAGATCCCGAGCGTTTTGTAGATGCTGACGTCTACATAGAACGCGGTGAGACTGTTTTGCCTATTGTTAAAGAGCAGAACAAGCGGTTGCATGCAGAACTTGAAACACTTCGCGGAGAGTCACAGAAGACTGTAGCTGCATTAAAGGCGGCTCAAGATTCTATTTCCCAGATTGAAGAGCGGCATAGCGTTGATACTCAGAAAGCTGTGGAAGCAGCTCGTCGGCAAGTGAAGTTACAGTTATCTGCAGCTTCCGAAGCCGGCGATCACGATGGAGTGGCGGAATTGACTGATCGGCTTACCCAGCTGAACACAACTCCCCCGCCGGTAAAACAGGCACCTTCACCGCCACCGCAAGTATTTCAACCGCCGCCAGATCTTGCGGAATGGAATGCTGAGAATCCTTGGTTTGGCACGAACAAACGGAAAACTGCACTTGCCCTAGGCATTGCCCAGGAGCTTCGGGATGCTGGTGAATCTGGAGTCGGGCGCGTTTTCTTTGAGAAAGTTGCAGCAGAGGTTGCGCGAGAACTTGGTGAAACAACCCCGCGTGGAGATAAAGTTGAGGGTGCGCGTAACGGAGCTGAAAGTGAACCTCGCGGCAATGGTCGCAAAGGTTTTGCTTCTATGCCAGCGGATGCACGGGCAGCCTGCGATGCCGATTCCCGGCGCTTCGTCGGCGAGGGCAAGAAGTACAAAAGTCAGCAAGAGTGGCGTAATCGGTACGCTGAGATATATTTCGGAGAATGAAAATGGAATTACTTAACCCTGCAAGCAAGAAAGACAGCGTAACGCGCGAGCGTAAGCGCATCCCAATGTCAGTGCCGGTGCAACGCCTAGAAGTGGCGGAGATACCTGGCTACCACCTACATTGGTTTCTGAGCACACCGGAGCGCCTCCAACGTGCGCTTGATGGTGGGTATGAGTTTGTTAATGAGTCTGAAATGAAACTCAATAATGTAAGTCTCGGCGGCGAATCTAGCGTCAGCGGGAATACCGACATGGGCTCAAGAGTAAGTGTTGTCTCCGGACAAGAGGTAGGAAAAGATGGTCAACCAACTCGGCTGGTTCTTATGAAACTTAAGCAGGAATGGTGGGACGAAGACCAGGTACTGGTTGAGGCTAAAAATTCGAAGATTCGTGATTCTCTTCTCGGCGGAATGATTGGGGCAGAGAATGATCGCCCAGGCGATTCCCAGCACCGCTACGTGGATAAGACGAAAACTCAGATTCCGGACTTTTTCAAACCCAAGCGCAGAAGCGCTTAACCTACGGAGATTCTCATGGCAAATGCTAATCGTCCGAGTGGCTTTACACCAGTGCAGTACCTTAACGGTTCGCCCTGGAGTGGTCAAGCTCGGCTTTACTCTATCGCGGCGGCTTATGCTACCGCACTCTACATCGGCGACCCTGTAATTAGCAGTGGAACCGCTGATGCAAACGGCGTTCCAGGCGTTGTGCTTGGCGCTGCAACGGGCGCACTTCGCGGCGTGATTGTTGGCTTGGGGTCTTCTGAAGGCCTTCCAGCTAACATTATCAACCCCAACTTGGCTTATCGTCCCGCCGCTGCGCAGACAACTGACTGGTACGCAATGGTTGTAGATGATCCAAATGTAATCTTCGCTATCCAGGAAGAGTCTAACGGCACTGCGCTAGCTGCGACAGAAATCGGCATGAATACTATTCCAGTCATTGGCACTGGTAATGGATTCATCTCTGGCTGGCTGCTGCGTAGTTCCACCGGTGCAACTCCCGCGACTACCGCAACCCTCCAGCTTCGCTTGATGGGCTTGGTGCGCACTTCGGACAATGCGTTTGGCGCCTATGCCAAGCACCTTGTAAAGATCAACGTGCACGAACTCGGCACAGGTACTGGCGCCGCTGGCGTCTAAAGGAGATATATTATGGCAGGCGGTGTAATTAACACAGGCAGTCACCCAAAGCTTTTGTGGCCAGGGGTGTATACTACGTGGGGTCAGGTTTATGACTCCCATGCCAAGGAATATACGGATTTGTACGATATCAAGATGTCAGACAAAGCGTATGAACAAGGCGTGCAGGTGACTCCATTCGGCTTGGCTCCGGTCAAGGCGCAGGGTGCTCCAGTGACGTATGACGGCGAAGTTCAAGGTGTTGTCAATACCTATACGCACATTGCGTATGCGCTTGGCTACATTGTGACCTTTGAAGAACTGCGTGACAACCAGTACAAAGAGGTGGCGACCAGGCGCGCGGAAGCTAATGCTTTCTCGATGAACCAGACGACGGAAAACGTGGGGGCTTTCCCTTACAACAACGCTTTTGCAACGACTTACTTTACGACTGGCGATGGTGCGTCACTGGTTTCTACCAGCCACATCAACGCTACCGGCGGTACGTTTAGCAATGCGCTGAGCCCCGCGGCTGACTTGTCGGAAGCTGCATTGGAAGACCTAACCATCCAGATCATGGGTGCGCAGAATGACACAGGCTTGCTGATCAACATTATGCCGGAGTCACTGCACATCTCTCGTCAGGAATGGTACAATGCTAACCGCATTTTGCAGTCGGTGTTGCAATCCAACACAGCTAACAACAACATCAACGTGTTGAAAGCTACTAATGCCTTCCCCAAGGGCATCAAGATGAACCACTACTTCACTGCGCCTCACGCGTGGTTTATTCGGACTAACTGCCCGAATGGTATGACGTTCTTCTGGCGTGATGAGCCGATGTTCGATCAGGACAACGACTTTGACACCAAAAACGCAAAGGCCGCAAGCTATATGCGTATGAGCGTTGGGTGTACTGACCCACGTGGTATCTATGGAAGCAATGGGCCGTAAGGTTTTGTTGTAAGTTAGCGCGGATTATTTAACCGTAATCCGCGCGAAATGGACTGGCAGTTCCAGTAAGTTTTTTGGTTGCAATGCAATCCCATTTAGGAGTTTTAAATGCCTTTTACTAATTTCCCACACGGTTTCTCTAACGGTATCAGTGTTCGCGGTATGCCTATTCTGCAAACGCAACCGGGTCAAGTATACTGGGTTGATAACTCAGTTCAGCTCAATCCTCAAGCTCGCGCTGGCAGCGACGGTAATCGGGGTACTTACCTTGATCCGTTTGCTACGCTTAAGTTTGCACTTACGCAAACGATGCCCGGACGCGGAGATATTGTAGTTGTCGGTGCTGGGCATTTGGAAAGTATTTCGTCTGCTACAACACTACTGCTTACTTCGTCTGACGTAGCTATTCTTGGCATGGGCAGCGGTGCTTCTCGTCCAACTTTCTTGTTCACCACCGCAGCTACAGCGAATATTCCAGTTACCGGCTCTGGCCTCAGCATCCAAAATTGCTTGTTTCTTTGCAATTTTGCAGATGTTGCTTCGGTGTTTACAGGCATCAGCGCAAGCGTTACGGCCTCGATTGCCTCGACTACAATGACTGTTACCGCGGTTGGCAGTGGTACGCTGTATCCCGGCGCAGCTATCATGGGAACCGGTATTATTCCAGGCACTAGAATCCAGTCGCAAACTTCCGGTACAACTGGTGGCATCGGCGTGTATGTAGTCAGTTTTGGACAGACCTTTGCATCGGGGACTATTACCACTGGCCCACAGGACTTTTCAATTGACTCCTGCGAGTTCCGGGATATCAGTAGCGTTTTGAACTTTGTTAGTATTGTAACTAGTTCTGCAAGTGCCCAGGCAATGGCAGGGTTGTCATTTACTAACTGCGTTATTTCTAGTCTTGGAACTACCGCAGCTACAACGGCAATTAAGTTAACAACTGCTACGGATCGTGTAAAGATCGCAGATAACTTTGGTTGTTTTGCAATCTTGAACAACACGGCCTGTATGCTCGCAGCTGGTGCTAATAACATGACTAACTTTGAGTTTGCGCGTAACCACCTGGAGCGCCCGAATACCAGCTCAACTGGCGGATCGTTTATTTCGACTTCGGCAACTGGCTGGACAGGTCATGCGTATGATAACTATCTGTATCAGCTTGACGCAACTGCAGGTATTTGGATTGCAACTGGCACTGGTGGTTCGTTTGGTTTTACCAACAACTACAGTCCGATCACTGGCGCTGTCGACAAGTCTGCTTTGATCAATCCCGCCGCTGTTTAACTTTACTCGGGGGCTAATCACCCCCGTTAGGAGAATTTATGTATCCCATTACACAGCGACTTTCAGCGGCCGGTTACGCTCCCTGGGTTCCGATCAATCGGTTACAGACTAGTTTTAACTGTAACGTAAGTGCAATGCTTTCAAGTGGCGCCGTGCTTACTTATTCTATCGAGTACAGTCTTGACAATGCGCAAGACCCTATGAATCTTACGCAAAACTTTACATTGTCGCGTACTACGACTGTGCTGACAATTACTAAAACTGCGCATGGATTAAACGTAGGCGATTGGGTTAAGCTCTGGGGTAATGGTGGAGCTAATCTTGACGCTGAGTTTAATGTAGCTTCTGTTGTTAATGCTAATAACGTAACAGTTGCAATTGCAAACTCAGGACTTAGTGCCGGTAACGGAGTGGGCTGGATGCAGACTCTGCGCGTTTTGCCGCTGACTTCGCCGACCGGAAATACCATCAGTAGTTCTTACGGCTTAGATCACGTAGTAACTGCGGTGCGAATTAACGTCTCCGCCTGGACAAGTGGTACTGTCGACTTCCAAGTAATTCAAGGCCGGGGTTAATCTGCCATGACTGCGCCAAATCCTAACACTCCGATTGCAATTATCAGCGATGCGTACTTTGATGCGGGATTAACGCAGGAAGGGCAGTCTCCCAACTCCGAGCAGATCGTAACAGGGATGCGAAAGCTTACGGATATTATAAATCTGTGGCAGACGCAAGGGCTGAAGCTTTGGCTGAACGTAGATACAACTGTCCCCCTGGTTGCAGGGACGGGGACGTATACGTTCAGTCCAACTGGCACAGTTATTATGCCCAAGCCGCCTCGAGCTATTGATGCTTATTATATGGACTCCAACGGGATTCGCCGCCCGTTGATTCCGTTAAGCTGGAACGATTACATTCGCCTAAGCCAGGTTAATACAACTGGCCAGATCAACTCTTACTTTGTTAATAAAAAGCAGGAAGAGTTAAGTGTCTTTTTCTGGCTCATCCCCGATGCAACAGCTGCAACAGGCACTGCACACTTGCTGCTGCAAACGCAAGTTACAAATTTCATCTCGGTGATCGAGACGATGAACTTCCCAATCGAGTGGCGCATTGCGCTGCGTTGGGGACTTGCTGATGAGCTGGCGACAGGTCAGCCTCAAGCAATCATGGATCGTTGCCAGCAGCGAGCTATCAGCTATCGGACGATGCTGGAAGATTGGGATGTCGAAGACGCACCGACTCGGTTTAGCCCGGATTCTCGTAATCAGTACTCTACTGGAAAGTTTCGTTAAATGGCACAAGCTGAAACAGTTGCGATTCCAAAGCGTTTGCCGCTGGTGCTGGAGGCAGCGAATCGGGATCACACGCCTTTTAAAGATGCACGCCTGGTCAATGGGTATGTGGAGAAGAATGACAAGACTGATGAGCATTGGATTTTTAAGCGTCCGGGCTTGCAGCAAACATATCCGACTAGAGTTGGTAACGGATACGGTGTGTATAACTGGAATAACGACATATACTCTATCTTTGGCGCTAATCTTTACAAAAACACAACTTTGATTGGTACAGTAGATGCGACAGGTGGAGTATACAGATTTGCTTCCAGTCTTGGCGCTACCCCCCGGTTGCAACTTGGCAATGCGGCAGCTTCGTATAACTGGGACGATACTACACTTACCCAGATTGCGGGTGCTAACTTTCCGGGGAATACTTACACGACTGCAGGGGCGCTTGCAGTTAAGGGATTTGTTTATCTAGACGGTACGACTTATGTGCTAGACACAACCTCATACATTCACGGATGCGACGCTTTAAACGATCCTACCCTATGGACAGATATTACAAACTTACTTGGTGCGCAGATTGAACCCGATGAAGGCGTGTTTTTAGCCAAGCAACTTGTCTATGTGCTGGCATTGAAATCATGGTCAACTGAAGTTTTCTACGATGCACAGAATACTACGGTGTCTCCCCTTGGCCCGGTGCAAGGAGCTAAGATAAACTACGGTTGCGTGAGTGCGGATTCAGTGCAAGAGATTGACGGAACGCTGCTCTGGATTGCTACAAATCGTTCTTCCGCGGCGCAGGTTATTCTAGTCGACAACCTCAAACCAACAATTGTATCAACCAAGCCTATTGAGCGGATACTTGGAGCGGCCGATTTTACCAACGTAGCATCTTTTGGCATTAAGTACGATGGGCATAGATTTTATGGCATCACACTGAAAAATGACAATATCACGTTAGTCTATGATCTGACTGATAAAATGTGGGCACAATGGACAGATGAGAATGGAGATTATTTTAAGATTGTTTCATCTACTTATCTTGCCGGGACTGGTCGTATATTGCAGCATGAAACTAATGGTAAGTTGTATTTGTTTGATTCTGACTACACTTCCGATGCCGGTGCAGTCATTACAGTCGATTTGTACACGCCTAACTTTGACGGAGGTATGCGGCGGCGGAAGCAGATGACTATGATGGAATTCATCGGCGACCAGACAGTAGGGAGTACTTTGCAAGTTCGTGTGAATGATTCTGATTACGAAGATAGCAAGTGGTCTAGTTTTCGCTTAGTCGATATGGGCGTACGCAAGCCTATCTTAGCCAACTGCGGAACCTTCATGCGGAGGACTACACAGATCCGCCACCAGTCTAACACTCGTATGCGCCTGCAAGCGATTGAGTTGCAACTGGATATAGGAACTCTCTGATGGCAACTAGCGTATTTCAGCCGCCGCCAACATGGGCTTTGCCCGTGACCGTTGATGAGGTTTCCGGCAAAGCTGCGTTTAATCCGGTTTGGCTTCGCTGGTTTCTAGACCTGTCGCAGAATCTAGGTTCAGGCGGTGCGGGGTCGGTTTCGAGTGTGGCTGCCTTAACCCTTGGAACAGCGGGGACTAACTTAAGTTCTACTGTAGCCAATCCAACGACTAATGCAGTTATTACATTAAACGTTCCGACTGCTTCGGCGACTAATCGTGGTGCGTTGAGTGCAGCGGATTGGACTACGTTTAATAACGCTTCGGGAACAGTGACCAGCGTAGGCGGCACAGGCACGGTCAATGGCATCACACTGACAGGCACGGTAACAACTGCTGGCAACTTGACGCTTGGCGGTGCGCTGAGTAATGTAAGTTTAACTACTCAGGTAACTGGTATCCTACCTATTGCTAACGGAGGTACTGGTACTTCTGTTGCCGGAGTTACTGCTGTAATCGTGACTGCCAAGCTAACCGCACTCGGCGCAAACGGCAGCATGACTTTTACTAACGGTTTACTTACTGCGCAGACTGCTGCAACTTAGGACTGACTATGGCATATGATAGTGATGGCTTTGGTAGTTACGGCGAAAACGTAGCGCCGGGAGATAATCCAGCCCAGGGATTAAGTGCTGGCAATTTTGGATTTGGGATGACTGGCCGTGACTTTGCTCAGCTAGGACTTACCGCTCCTTCCTTTGCAGATACCGGAGTAAATCTTAACACAAACAGTCAAGTTGGCCTGCAAGCACCGTCAGATTTTGCGGCGAATGTTGGCAATCTTGGTAACTACGGGGCGAACTATAGTGGAGCTGCGGATTATGGATTCAATGGAAATGCTTTGCAAGGTATGGCGAGTCTAGGTAAGGCTAATGAACCAGGATTGCAGTCGATAGGTTACCAGGGACTGCAAGCAAATCCAATGGGGGCAGCCTCTGGTTATAACATGTCCCCTGCTGCCCAGTCAGTAGGCCTGCAAGGAACGCAGCCGGAAAAAAGTTTTTTTGATAGTAATTACGGAAAAGCATTGCAAGCCCTCGCGGGATTCGTTCCGGTGCTTGGAGGTATTTTTAACAGTGCGGTGAATTTTAGTAGAACTCAAGATCCGATTTCCGCATTGCTAGGGCTAGTCCCAGGGGTTGGTGGGTTCCTTGCAAACACTGCGTACGGGCTGGCAAACTCTCGTGACCCTCTCGGATTCCTAGGCGAGCGCGCTATCGGGACTGGAGCCAGTATGCTAGGCGGGCTGGTTGGAGGTCGCAGTGGGGCAATAGGCGCCGGGCAACTTGCCGGGGGATTCCTGGGCAGCATGGCGGCAGATCGGGCGGCAATTGGCCCTTTCGGGTCGGCTAGTCCTATCGGCTACCAAGGCCCTTCGTTCGCCGGGATGCCAGCTGGGATGCCGGAAGGTTCCTATGCGCGGACGGATATGGACACTGGGCAGCGTGGCGTAAGTACTATGACTCCGGCAGACATGGCAGCGATGGCGACGGGTGGCAGGGGTGGCCCGGGATCTTCGGTTTCACTCGGACTCAGCGCCCCGCAACAAACTTTTGCGCAGCAAGCATTGGCCGGACAGGGGCCTGGTTTTAACTTCAGTGGCCCTGGCGGGAATAATGCAGGTTTGATATTGCGTAGATTAGCAACTAGACGTTGAAAGGATATTTTATGAATTGGGAAGACTATTTTTCGCAAGGCCCTACGCCAGAATACTCGTCGCCGGGTTCCGGAGATTATATGAATATTGAGGCAAGCAATCCTTTCGGTTCTCAAGTACGGTATGCAGGAAGTTTAAGCGAACTGGCGCCAGCGTCCGCCGTTCCGCCGCGAGTGGGATCTGAATATAATTATACTGCTGGCAATCTTTATAATCCAGCAGTAGAAAATTATTTTAATTCACAGTTGTTTCCAGGGAATCCTAATCCTAATGTCTACGGAACTACTCACGATCCCTACTCAGCAGAAATGCCAGCAGGTAATTTTGGAGCTGCGGCTAATAATGGTATATCTAACAACGCAGGTAGCTGGTTAGAGAATCTTTACAACTCTACGGTAGGCCCGGGGACTGCACTAGGCGGACGTTCTGGGGCATTTACTGGAGGCGGCTCCGGCGGCATGGGCGCAGGTGGGCAAGGGTGGTTGCCAGCTTTGATGAGCATTGGTTCAGGCATTTATGGTATGACTCAGGCGAATGAGCAGAGAAAACTAGCCCAGCAAGCAATCGCTGGCTCGAGTCCTTGGGCGTCTTCAGGCGGTGCAGCAGGAGCCGGTACTGCGCTGACGAATGTAATCCAAGGCGATTTTACAAATGATCCCGGGTATAAGGCTGCCTTGCAAGCAGCAGCGCGCACCTCCTCCCAGCAACCTGGGGGATTCGCAGCTATGGCGGCGGCGCAAGCAGCGCTGAAGTATCAGAACGACCGGATACAGGCGCTTGGCCCAGCTGCTGGCGTTGGGTTTAGTCCCGGGGCAGGCTACCAAACAGCTTTGGGAGGGATGACTTCTGCTAATGATCTGGCGTCACGGAGCTTAGGTTCGATTGGTTATGGCGTGACTGGTACGCAACCTATGCCGCCTTGGTTGCAAAAATATCTTATAGATAATAATATGGGAGGCCGATAATGGCTGAACTATTCGGCGCTCCGCTGGGGATGATAGCTGCCGATGAGCAGAGTCGGCAGAACGCGCTCGTCGGGTTGGAAGCGCAAAAGGTTATGAATACCCTGGCGCTGCAGCCTTCTCAGATCGCGCTTAACCAAGCGCATATAGGATACTACGGAGCGCAGACAGCAGAGGCACAGGCTAAAGCAGACGCAGCTACTGTAATGCAACGGCTTGGTGCAGGGTTTACTGAAGATCAGCGACTTCGTCAAGGCGTTATAGATGGAGCTGCGGCAAAAGGTCAGATAGCCACAGTAGCTGACTTAAAAGGTGCGGGAGAGAAAGTTTCTGTTGCACAGCCACTAAAAGATTTTGCTGCGTACGCTGCTGGTAAGGGCGCGCCTCCAACCGTACTTGAAAAGA
>Ga0194063_10000424_pt1 | contig 31398 bp, 27 predicted proteins | sample SepL3720m_MetaG_FD_155459 | JGI IMG/M metagenome (GOLD analysis project Ga0194063, IMG submission 155459) | Anoxic zone freshwater microbial communities from boreal shield lake in IISD Experimental Lakes Area, Ontario, Canada - Sep2016-L373-20m | ecosystem: Environmental > Aquatic > Freshwater...
TCGGGCGTCTCGCCGCCAGCGCTCTCGGGGTCGTCGTCACCCTCGGCATCGCTGCCGCGGCCACTCTCCTCGCCCTCCTCGGAGTCCTCGGCCTTCTGGGCGGCGGTGTCCTCGTCGCTTGTACCGGGGGCAGCCTGCTGGGCCTGCATCACGTTGTCGGCTTCCTCGGGCGAGGCAGCCTCGGCGTCATCACCCTTGTTGCCGTCCTTCTCCTTATCGCCCTCGATGCCCTCCGCCTCGATCTGGTTGGCGGCGTCGCTCTCCTGCTGCACCAGTTCTTCCATGACCGGCGGCACGAACGGCGGCATCTCCATGGGCTCGTACTCGTCAAGCGGGTTGATCTCGACGTCGCCGATGTCCTGCTCGCCGGCGTCGTCGCCGTCGTCGCTCTTCTGCGGCTGGCGCTCCTTGGCTTCGTCGGAGAACGGGTCGGTAATACCCCGTCGCCCTGCGGCCATGGCGTCATCGATGAGCGCGTAGATATCCACCGTGATGCGAGCGGTGTCGCCCACGGAGGTGCCTTCCTCCAGCGCGCGCGCGAGCAGCGCAATGGATCCCTCGGCGGCCTCGCGCACATGCGGCGACATGTCGTCAAATGGCGGCTCGCCCGACATGGTGGACACCATCAGGGCGTCAATCACCTGTCCGACCTCGGGCAGGTCCTCCACGCGCACGCCCATTTCCTCGCGGCGCTCCAGGGTCTGGGCCTCGATCAAGTCCATGTCGCGGCGGATCCCGGGGTACGCGGCGCGGATGCGCGTCTCGATGCGCTGGCCCTCAACGATGTTGAAGATGTCGCGTGCGAGCGCGGGCGAAGGGAACAACCCGTAGAAGCGGGTGAGATCGCTTTCGCGGCGCCACTCGGGAACAGCGGCGGGAGGGAACGGGGAGGTACTCATGCCAGCCGGCTCCCGTATCGCTCCATCAACTGTTCAATGGCATCCGGTACGTCGGTCAACTGGAACCGGTAGGTACCGAACTCGATGCGCGCGGCGCCATGGGCGGCGGCCACCTTGTACGCGGTGAAGTTGCGGTCGTCGTCCTCAAAGAAGCGCATGTCGTCGGGAAGGATGATGTGGTCGGGGCCAAAGCGATCGACCGATGACATCTCGTCGATACCGCGCACGGCGACGTCGCGGCCCGACAGCGCCGTGGCGTACAGCTTGAGCACACGGGCCACTTGGCGAAGCGCCAGCCCCTCGCGCAGTTCCTCAAGCACCTCAAGCGAGTACTTGGACCCCATGCGGAAGTAGCCGCGGCCGACTTCTTTGTTCTTCTCCAGCACGTCAAGGCCCCGACGTGTCCACTCAGCGGCGCCATCGTGCGACACGCGCTCACCGTTCAGCAGATCGAGCATGGTGTTGGCCGCCTCGAGTGCCGCCTCGGGATCGGCTGCGGCCACAAGACGCACCTCGCGCAGGTACACCTCGCGATGGCGCGGGCGCAGGCGGGCAAGGATCGGCGGCAGTGCGGCCGCCAGTTCCTGTGCGTGCTTGCGGCGGCGCTCGTCGCGCCGATCACGGGCAGCAAGCAACGACTTGAGCTCCTGGGCCCGCTGCTGCTTGGGCTCGATCTCACGAAGCTGACGCTCCAGCTCATTCAGCTCGGTGGTAAACGCCAGCGTCTCTTCGTCGTCCGGCGCGCCCATGGTGGCGTCGGTGACGATCTCCACATACGCGTCGGCGATTGACCGGTCGGGGGCGTGGTACAGGTCGGGCAGCTGCTTGGCCACCTCAACGCCGGACTTCCATCCGATCGCTGCAATGGCACGCACCTGGCCGAGATACCGATCGATGGCCGCGTCGTCGTGCTCGACGAACATGCGGGGCAGCTGACGCGCCACCTCCACACCAAGCTGGTACTTGAGGTCGGAGATCTCCTCCACAAGGCGCAGGTAGTCGTCGCGCCGTTCCTCGGGAACGGCGGCGAGCATCTCGCGCCCCACGTACATGCCGACATTGCCTGCCGACCGACCGCCCTGGGTGCTCACGGGAGTTCCCCCGCCCCGGTTCCGTTCGTTCCTAGAACTGGGTCGCGACGAGTTCGAGGATTGACCGCTGCATCTCGAGGTCATCCGTGATGGGCTTGCAGATCGTTGCCTCGCAGGCGGTGATGGGCTCCACGCCGCCCTCCATGAGCTGACCGGCGTACACGAGCAGGCGGGTTGAGACGCCCTCTTCGAGTCCGTGCGTGCGCAGGTTGCGCACCTTCTCGGCGATCTTCACGAGACGGCTGGCCGTCTCCTTGTCGATACCCGACTCCGACATGAGGATGGCCGCCTCGGCCTCGGGCTCGGGATAATCGAAGTCCAGGGCAACGAAGCGCTGCTTGGTGGAGTGCTTCAGATCCTTCAGCACCGACTGGTAGCCCGGGTTGTACGAGATCACGAGCATGAAGTCGTCGGGTGCCCGCACGACCTCACCCTTCTTCTCAAGCGGAAGAATGCGCCGGTCGTCGGTGAGCGGGTGGATCACCACGGTGGTGTCCTTACGAGCCTCCACCACCTCGTCGAGGTAGGCGATACCGCCGGCCTTCACGGCGGTGGTGAGCGGGCCGTCCTGCCACACCGTCTCGTCACCGCGCAGCGTGTACTTGCCCACCAGATCGGATGCCGTGAGGTCCTCGTGACAACCCACCGTCACAAGGATGCGCTCCAGCTTCCAACTCATGTACTCGACAAAGCGCGTCTTGCCACACCCAGTCGGGCCCTTGAGCATCACGGGGAGACGGGCCTTGTATGCAGCCTCAAAGAGTTCGACCTCGTTGCCGAGGGGCAGGTAGTACGGCTCCGCCTCAAGGCGAAAATCCTCCATGCGCTGGGTCTCAACCGCCATGTCCCGGTGCTCCTTCTTCGAGGGAATCGTTACGAAGTGGTCGGTGATCCTACAGTCCGCGAGCAGTGGGTGCGTGGCCCACCGGTCGCGGGGTCAGTCGTCGGCGCCCGCATCCGGTGCGTCGGCGCCCCAGATCGACGGCAGATCGAGTTCGAACTCGCCGCCATCGGGGTACCGCTCGGCGTACCAGGCCTTGAAGTTGGGGATGGTGAAGCCCACAACGGCGTTGCTCTGGGGCTCGACGCGCACAAGAACCCCGCGCTCCTCGTCAAATACCGTTGCGGCAGGCACGGGCTGGCCGAAGATCGCGGTGAACGTATCGGCGGCTGCGTCGTAGTTTGTGAGCGACTCCGACGCGTTGCGGATCGCGTTCTCCTCGGCGAAGTTGGGGCGCTCGCCCCCGGGCTCGTCTGCCATCACGGGTCTCCTCGTATTCAGCTGGCCGAATGGAAAGCCAGATCGGTTCGCTAATGTACCGCCCCGGTTCGGGTTCTATGCCGCAGAGCGGCGGGAGGTCTGGGATGCGCGGAGTCGACGCCACCCTCGAAGTTCTGAAGCGCGGTGGCGTGGATGCCATTTTCGGCATCCCCGGCGGTCCACTCATCCCATTGTTCGATGCGCTGTTTGACGACCCGGATCTCCGGCTCTTCCTCACGCGCCACGAGCAGGGTGCCGGGCACATGGCAGAGGGCTATGCAAAGGCCTCCGGCCGTATTGCGGTCTGCACCGGCACGTCCGGGCCTGGCGCCACCAACCTGGTCACCCCCATCGCCGACGCCTACATGGACTCCATCCCCATGATCGCGCTCACCGGTCAGGTGGGATCAACGCGCGTGGGCACCGACGCCTTCCAGGAAGCCGACATCGTCGGCATCACCCTGCCGATCGTCAAGCACTCGTACCTGGTCACCGACGCCCATGAGCTGCCACGGGTGCTCACCGAGGCCCTGCATCTGGCGCAGAGTGGCCGGCCCGGCCCCGTGCTGGTGGATGTGTGCGTTGACCAGTGGGCCGTTGAGGTTGAGGACTACACGGGTCCGTACCCGCCGCCCATGCCCGGCTACGACCCTCCAACGGGTGCTGGGCACCCCAAGCAGCTTCAGGCCGCGGCCCGTGCGCTTGCCAATTCCCAGAAGCCCATTATCTACGCCGGAGGCGGCATCATCGCCTCGGGTGCGGCTGAGGAACTCACCCGCATGGCCGAGGTGGCCCAGATCCCGGTGACCACCACCCTCATGGGCCTTGGTGGATTCCCAGCCAGCAACCCGCTGTTCATCGGTATGCCCGGCATGCACGGCATCGCCGCATCCACCTTCGCCTTTCAGGAGTCCGACGTCATCCTCGCCATCGGCGTGCGTTTCGACGAGCGCGTGCTCTCGACGGTAATGAAGGAATGGGCGCCCAACGCCAAGATCATCCACATCGACGTGGACCCGGCGGAGATCAGCAAGAACCGCGCCGCGCACATCGGCATCGCCGGCGAGGCCAAGGCCGCACTCGCCGCGCTGGCCGACGTGTACGTACAGCAGGAGGCCCGCCACGACGACGAGTCGCGATCGGCGTGGCTGCGCAAGATCCACGCATGGCTCGACGAGCACCCGTACCAGGTGGATGACGACGAGCCGGGCGTCATCGCCCCGCAGAACGTCATCAAGTCGATCCACGAGATCACGGGCGGCGACGCCATCATCGCCACCGAGGTCGGTCAGCATCAGATGTGGACCGCGCAGTTCTACCGCTTCAACCAGCCCCGTCGCTGGGTCACCTCAGGTGGCCTTGGCACCATGGGATTCGGCCTCCCCGCCGCCCTGGGCGCACAGGTGGCATGCCCGGACGACCTCGTAATCGACATCGCCGGCGACGGCTCGTTTGAGATGACCTTGCAGGAACTCTCCACCGCGCAGACCTACGGCCTGCCCATCAAGGTGGTCATCCTCAACAACGGATTCCTCGGCATGGTGCGCCAGTGGCAGGAGATGTTCTGGGACAAGCGGTACTCGAACACCTCATTCGCTGAGTTCCAGCCCGACTTCTCGGCGCTGGCCGGTGCCTACGGCATCCCGGGAGTACGTGTGGAGGACCCGGCCGATCTGGACGATGCCCTTCGTGAGGCGCTCACCAGCGATGGTCCCGCGCTCCTCGACATCCAGGTGAACCGCAACGCCAAGGTGTTTCCCATGGTGCCGCAGGGCAAGGGGCCCGACGCCATGATCGTGACGGATCCCTCCAAGTAGGGAGCGGTTAGCTCAATGCGTTGAAGCGACCGTATGACGTGATGCGCCAGGCACCGCGCTGCCACACATACGTCGACATGTTCTTGGTCGGGACACTCACCACGGAGATGCCATCCACCAACTGGGTGGTCGAGGTCATCGCCACGCATGTGATTGCCGGTGACGAGAACTGCGCGAAGTCCACGGCGATGTTCCAGCCTGTGAAGATGGGGTGGTCGTTCAGGTAGGTGGGCCACGAGCCGATCGTGCCGTCGTTGCGCTCAATGACAAACGCCGGGGACACGAACTGGGCCAATTGTGCGTTCATGCCCGCGCCCAGATACTTCTGAAAACGTGCCGTCAGCTGCGCACATGTCTTGGTGGGGTTGCTGAGCGTCTTCGGTGCCGCGGTGGCCCCGAGGGCAGGGGTCGCCGCCAGCACAGTGAGGCCGAGCAGCGCGGATACAGATGAGAGAGTGCGGATACGGGACATGAGGGCTCCTTGTCGCTGGGGAGAAGAGGGAATGACCGCAATCTACCTCTTCACCCGGGCAGGAGACGTGCCCCGCCGCCGCCCCTCCTCCCTGCCCCGCGGTCGTGGACACTGGCCAGCCGGCCGTCAAGGCCGGGCCTCTGCACCCCCGAAGTCCATTGACCGGAGCACGCCGCTCGGTAATAGTTACGCATGTGGAGGTTCCTCCCAACCATGCCGAGGGGGTGTCGATCGGGGCGCTCGCGGCCCGAACCCGCGTTCCGGTCGAAACGCTGCGCGCGTGGGAGCGACGCTACGGCGTGCTTCGCCCGTGGCGCACCGGCGGCGGCCAGCGGCGGTACGGGGCCTGCGACGTAGAGCGTGTGCTGTGGCTCGCGGCTCGCGTCGCAGAAGGTCAGCGCATCTCCGACGCGGTATCGGGCCTCACTGCCGTGTCAGAAGCGGGAGAGAACGGAGCAGAGACCCTTCCGGTTGACTCGCTCATCTCGCGTATCAGCGCGTCGGCGCGCCATGGAGACTGTACCCGCATGGAGGCCGAACTCGACCGCGCGTTTGCCGCGCTGCCATTGCTGCAGGCCATGGAGCTGGTGGTGTACCCGGCGCTCGCTGACCTCGGCCGTCGCTGGGCCGCGGGCGAGCTGGTGACCGCCGGTGAGCACCTGCTGTCGGCGGCTGTTGAGCGTCGGCTGGCCGGGCATCTTGCGGCTGCCCGCCGCACCCGTGGCCCCCTCGCAATAATCGCGTGTCCGTCCGGCGAACGGCACTCCATCGGCGCTTTCGCGCTCGCGGTGGTCATGGCCTGGGATGGTTGGCAGGTGAGCTTCCTGGGCGCCGATGCCCCGCTCGATCAGGTCAATGCCCTCGCCAGCGAGCGGCGCGCATGGATATGTATCGCTGTGTGCACAATGCCCGGGACTGCCGATCGCGCGGCCGCTGAGATTGCGGAATTCACCGGCACGCGCCGCTGGGTGCTGGCCGGGCCCGATGCGCCTATGCCGTCGGACACGGCTCTGGGCGTGTGGGGGCCAGGCCTGCAGAGCGCGCGCGATGCTGCGGCGGCACGGGCCGCCGAGGCCGCCTAGATACGGCGAAGGGCGCCCACCTGGCGCCCTTCGCGAATCCCTCCTGCCTGCCAGCGGTGAGGCGACGGTCTCGCCATCTCACCCACGCTCTGCGCGATCTACCTGCCGCGCACCGCGATACGCAGCCCACGCCACGGATTGACGGCGTAGCCGGGAACCGTCTCCGGAGTGGCGCCCACTGCCGACAGCCACATCTGGTACGCCGTGGCGGTGACCACGCCACCGTGCCAACGGCGCCAGACGATCTTGGGATCAGAGAGGGCCGGCGGCGGGGAGATGGTGTCGAGCGTCTCCACCACGTTGCCACCCTGGTCAAGCGTTCCCCACGGTGAGCGGGTGAGCGCCTGACCGACAGGGGTCACGTTGCCGTTGTACGGAAGCACCGGCGGGAACGGCGTGTCGGCAGTGCACTCCGCGGGCGTGAGCGACGCCACCGGGCACCAGTCGGGCGCGGTGCCCGGAATGGCCTCATACGTTGCCAGCGGCTGGGAACCCGCGTTGGTCACGTTGCCGTTGGCATCCATCTGCGTGCCGTTGGGCTGGTCGCCCGACGCGCACCCGGTCACGTCGACGGTGCAATTGACGTACTGCCCGGGGTTGGTGGGGTAGTCCCAGTACGAGAACGTGCCGCCGCCCTTCGGATCGAAGTACGCGGCCTTGATCCACTCATCCTGACTGGTGAGCGCAAAGCCAGTCTTCGAATTACGCGTCGCCTTGCGGTTGCTGAGCGTGTACATGCCCGTCTCGGTCTTGGGCGACAGGCGCACGGTGTAGCTGGTGGTCTTCAACGCGGTGCCCGACACGGTCGTGACGACGTTGGTCTTCTTCGACACCAGCTTGCCGTTCTGCAGCGAGTTGATGAAGCGCGCCGAACGGCTGAAGTCGGCCGTGTTGTAGGGCCGGTTCGCCCATCCCGGCGACGCCACGTAGTAGCGCTGACCGGGAGCGGCATTCATGTTCCTGTTGACGGACCCGTACTTGGGCCACACGGACGCGGCCTCGGCGGCGTCCCAGATGTGGTGGCGGTTGAGGCCCATCGGGTCGGCGGTGTTGAGGAATGCGACCCACTGCGCGGTGGTCACCTCGGTCTCACCCACGTTGAAGGTGTACGGCACGGCACCGACGCCCATGCACGAGGTTGCCGACTCCTTCTGCACCGAGGGGTCCGGTGCCAGCGCAACCGCCGCTGTGACGGCCGGCAGGGCCGCCTCGCATGACGCCTGGCTCCCGTACACGTTGTTGTAGAAGGGGATGATCCACGCAGCGGCATTACCGGGCGATGCCACTGTGACCGTGCTGAGCGTCACGGTGCGCGACCGGGTGGCAGCGCTGGCCGAGATCTTGCTCACCGTGTTCGACAGGAAGTTGGCCGTGTAGAGGTTGCCCGCGGAGTCGATGGTGATACCGGAGGGGCGGCGCTCAGTGGTGGCGATGAGGCGTGACGCACCGCTCGGGGTGATGCGCGACACGGTGTCCGCACCGTTGTTGGTGGTGTACACGTTGCCGGACGAGTCGATCGTGATGCCGATGGGGCGCCGACCCGTTGTCCCCAGGATCTTCGAGACGCCCGTCGAGGTGATCTTCGAGACGTTCTTCGAATTCCAGTTGGCGGTGTACAGGTTGCCGGAACCGTCGATGGTGATCGCCTGCGGCCATGCACCGGTCCTGCCAAGCGTCGAGGCGGTGCCACTTGGGGTGATCTTCGTCACCGTGTCGGTGGCCTCGTTGGCCGTGTACACGTTGCCGGCAGTATCGAGGGTGATGCCAAGCGGGTGCTTCCCGGTGGCCGCGAGAGTCGTCGATGCGCCGGCCGGAGTGATCTTGGTCACGGTGCTGTCGATGTAGTTGGTCGTGTAGACGTTGCCCGCCGAGTCCACCTTGATGCCCATCGGCTTCTGCCCGGTGGCACCCAGCACCGTCGACACACCGGCGGGGGTGATCTTGGAGACGGTGTTCGCGCCGATGTTCGACGTGTACACGTTGCCGGCAGTGTCGAGTGCAATGCCCATGGGCCCGGCGTCAGTGGTGCCGAGGATCGTCGACGCACCAGCGGGGGTGATCATGCTGACGGTGTTCGCGGCCGAGTTGGTCGTGTAGACGTTGCCGGCCGAATCGACGGCGACCGAGTTCGGGCCCGCGCCAGTCGTACCGAACACGGATGATGCGCGCGTACCGGAGGGCGCTGGAGCGGCCAGGGCCGCGGTGGCACCGCCGATAAGCGCGCATGACAGGAGAATGGTGAGCGTGGCATTGCGCCTGCCCATCGGGATACGGCTCTTCATTGTGCTTCTCGACTTCCGGTTGGGGTCCGGGGATGGGACGACGACGTGGCCCGATGTGCGGGCGCTCATCAAGGAGAGGGACTTCAGGTAAGTGCCTTCGGTCCGCACTGTCAAGGAATCGCAGTGCTGTGAGGTCCCCGGCGAACACACTGCACCGGGGCACCGACGGCATCGCGAGGGGCGCCGGGTGGGCGCCCCTCGCGGTTACTTCTTGCGGGCCGCGGGGCGGCGGGGTGCAGGCGTCTTGGCGGCTGGCTTCTTGGCAGCCGCCCTGCGGGCCGGGGCCGCCTTCTTCGGGGCCGGGTCGTCATCAACCACGAACTTGTACGAGTAGTAGATGTCGCCCTCGTGGCCCAGCTTCATACGACGAAGCGTGGCCGCCACGCGGGTGCCCACCTCGACAGCATCGGGCGCAACTCCCATGACCGGTGCCGGCAAGGTCACACCCTCGTCCATGAGGATGTGGCCCACCACGTACGGCTCCTGCCCAAGGAACTCGCGGGGCGGGTAGTACACCACCGTGTAGTTGGTGATCTCGCCCTTGCCGGCAAGCTCAAACTCGGTGAGCGTGTCGTGGCCGCACTTGTAGCAGTGGCTGCGCTCCCACCACGGGGAGAGCTCCTTGCACTTGTCGCACTTCATTGCGAACAGGTGCAGCTTCGGCGCGCCGAGGCGGGTGAACTCAATTGCTGAGACGGTCATCGGCTAGCCCTCCAGGCGCTGGTAGATGTGAATGGCTCCAACCGAGCCGGGGCCTCCGCGGCACGCGGAGATGCCGATCTCGGCATCCGCGCGCTGCATGCCCTCAGGGGCAGTGCCGCGCAGCTGCTCCACAATGTCCACTGCCTGCGTGGCACCGGTGGCGCCCAGCGGATGCCCCTTGCACAGCAGGCCACCGGATGGGTTGACGGCAATCTTGCCGTCCAGCCAGGTGGATCCGTCCTTGGCACCCTTCCAACCCTGGCCCATCTTCGCGAAGCCCAGACCCTCGATACCGAGCGGCTCCTGAATGGCAAACGAGTTGTAGATCTCGGCCACGTCGATGTCCTTCGCCGTGACGCCAGCCATCTCGTACGCCCTGGTCGCCGGGCGGTGAAAGAGGTTGTAGGCGTCCTGCAGCGTGTCGGATGCCTGGTACCACGTGCCCGAGGCCATCGACGTCGCTGTCACATACACCTGCGGCCGGTTGGGCTGGGCCCGCAGGATGTCCTCGCGGCACAGCACCAGCGCCGACGCGGCGTCGGTCATGGGGCATACCTCATACAGCTTGAGCGGATCGGCCACCTTGGGGCTGTTCATCACCTCTTCCACCGTGCACTCAAAGCGCAGGTGGGCGGAGGGGTTGCGGGCGCCGTAGAAGTGATTCTTGACCGACGTGTGGGCGAGATCCTCTTCGCTCACGCCGTAGGCCTGCATGTACTTGCGCGCCGTCAGCGCGGTGCCCGATGGGAAGGTGAGCCCGGAGAAGTACTCCTCCTTGCTGTCGGCAGCCTGGGCGATGATCGACGTGCCCTCGACGGTGGCGAGGTCATTCATCTTCTCCATACCCAGCACCATGACGGTGTCGTACAGGCCCGAGGCGATTGCCACGCAGCCCAGGTGCAGAGCCCATGCGCCGGTGCCGCAGGCGGCCTCCACGCGCACCGCACCCGCGGGGACCACGCCCAGGTGATGTGCGGCCATCAGCGCCGTGGAGTTCTCGTAGTTGAAGCCCACCGAACCCACGTTGCCCACGTACAGCATCTGGATCTCGGATGGGTCAACCCCCGCGTCGGCCAGCGCCTTGCGGCCGGCCTCCACGCCCAGGTCCTTCAGTGACTTCTCGTGCTGGATCTTGTGCGGGGTCTTACCGATCCCCAGAACGCCAACGCGCATGCTCATCAGGATCCTCCGCCCTAGTGGGGCTGCTGCTGGCGGCCCTCAGTCCAGCGATAGTAGGTGCCAAGGGCGATGGGCTCGCCCCCGTCGATCATCTCGCGCGTGCCGATGCCCTTGGGCTTGGCCGTAACGGTGATCTCCTGTGCCACCGCCTCGCCGCCGCCGTAGGCAAGCGCGAGGAGGTTGGATCCCTTCCGTGATGCATCGAGGCCGAGGCAGAGGGCCAGGCCCACTGATGCGGCGCCCACGTTGCCGATGTCGCCGACAAACGATGTGCCCTCGATCTGCTCGGGGCGTGCGCCCAACTTTCCCAGGCTCCGCAGCACCTGAGGGTGCGGCTGGCTGGGACAGATCGACGTATACCTGCTGGTCTCGCGCTTGGTGATGGCCGCAAGCGCCTTGGCGGCGCGGGCGGTCACCTTGCCGTACGAGTCGAAGAGCACCTCCAGGCGGAAGCGCGGCTCCTGCTCACGGCCCAGCAGCCAGACGTCAAACACCTCATCCGCCGCCCGGGCCTGAGGGCCCAGCGTGGCGAAGCCAGTCTTGCCCGGATCCACCAGAAATGCGGTGGCGGCACCGGCCGACAACACGTCGGCCACGCGATCGCGGTAGGCAACCAGGTGATCGGTGGCCACCACCAGCGTGGGACCCACGTCGAGGGTTGCGGCGATTCGGAACGCGTCGAGCAACCCATTGGCGTTGGCGCCCAGGTCGATATGCACGGCGCCGTCATCAAGGCGCAGTGCCCGCGACAACGTGGCCGACATCTTGCGAAGCCCGAAGGGCGGGGCCTGGGTGGCCGTGATGACGGCACCCACGCCCCGCTCGCCCTTCAGTGCGTCGCGACTGGCCTCAAACGCCATCGTGAGGGTGTCCTCATCAATGGACGGCGTTGCCAGCGCGCGCGACCGGGGCCTGCCCGGTCGCCCGTAGAACTTCTGGATCTCACCGAGCGGAGCCCGGTACTGGGGTACGTAGGCCCCGTAGCTGGTGAGGGTTGCCATGACCTAGCGCTTCACCTTCACGCCGGCCTCCTCGCGGTCCCACGTGTCCGCAGTGATGCCCTCGTCGCGCAACTTCACCTTCTGCACGCGCTCGGTGGGCGTCTTCGGGAGCGAGTCCACGAAGCGGATGTAGCGGGGAACCATGAAGTACGGCATGCGCTCGGCCATGAACTCGGTGAGTTCCACCGGGTTCGGAGCGGCACCCTCGGCGATGCAGACGATCATGATCTCGTCCTCGCTCGATGCACCCTCGCCGGCCTTCACGCCGATGGCGGCGGCCTCCTTGATGTTGGGGTGCTCGGATACCTGGCGCTCAACCTCCATGGACGACACGTTCTCGCCACGACGGCGGATGTAGTCCTTCACGCGGTCCATGAAGTAGATGTAGCCGTCGGCGTCCATACGGCCGAGGTCACCGGTGTGCAACTTGAGGTTGCGGAAGTCCTCAGCCGTCTTCTCGGGCATGCCGTAGTAGGCGCGCATGACGATGTTCGGGATCTTCATGTCCACCACGATCTCGCCGGGGGTCTCCGCCGGTACGGGACGGTCGGTGCCGGGCTCCACGACGGTCACCTCGTAGCCGGGGTTGGCCACGCCGATGGTGCCGGGAACCGGGTCGCGCGTCGGGTCCATGTAGGTGGCCATACCGGTCTCGGTGAGCCCGTAGCCCTCAATGAACTTGACGCCGAAGCGCTCCTGGAACTCGTAGTAGATGTCCTTCGGCGCCGGGGCGGCGAAGACCGTGTGGACCTTGTGCTTCTTGTCAAGGTCCGACTCGGGGATGTTCCAGATGAAGTACGACACCGCGCCGATCGAGTTGAAGACCGTGGCCTCCGCGTCGATGACCTGCTGCCAGAAGCGGCTCGATGAGAACCGCTCGGTGTAGGCGATGCGACCGCCGGCAACAAGCGCCGGGTAGCCGGACAGCACCTGCGCGTTGCTGTGAAACAGCGGCAGACACGAGAAGAACGTGTCGTCGGCAAGGTCCTCGATGGAGCGACCAGAGGTCTTGGACACAACCTCCAACAGGCCGCGTGCCGAGAAGTAGTCGGCGGCGTTCTGCTTGATGACGCCCTTCGAGCGGCCCGTGGTGCCCGAGGTGAACATGATGCGGGCATCATCCACCCACGAGTACTCCACGCCGTCGGGCTCGGAGTCGGATGCATCCATGAGGGCCGTAAGTGGCTCCCACTTGAGCGATGGGTCGGGACCCTCCTGCGCGCCGGTGTGCATCACGATGACGTGCTCAAGGAGCGGCAGCTCCTTGATGACGAAGTCCAGACGGTCAAGGAAGACGTCGGAGATGATGAGCTTCTTGGCCTCGACCAGGTTGATGGTCCAGGACAGGAAGTCGCCCTTGTACGCCGTGTTGATGGAGCTCATCACGGCGCCAGCCTTGAGGATTCCGTACCAGACCGGCAGGAACTCCTCGCAGTTCGGCAGCATCACCGACACCGACTCGCCCTTCTCCACGCCACGGGCGAGGAGGGCGTTGGCCACGCGGTTGGAGCGGGCGTTCACTTCGCCGTAGCTCACCCACGGGTTATCGGCGAACTTCAGATAATCCTTGTCCGGATGTGCCTCAGCGCGGTCCCTGAGGACCTTCGCGAGGATCCATTTCGTCGGATCGTCCTTTGCGTACCAATCACTCCACTCGGCCATCGCCGTTATCTCCTTCGTCTGCTCGTCGTGTCTTGCCGCGGCATCAGCCGGCGGGGGTGAACCTGGGCATTGTCACTTCGTCAGTCACGTCATCAAAGACGAGCTTGACCTTCATTCCAATGGTGACGTCCTCGGGATCGAGGGAGGGGTAGCCCTCCTCGTCCTTCACGAGGATGCTCATCATGCGCGGACCCTCTTCGAGGTCGATCAGCGCCACGATGTGCGGCGGGTCGCCCTTGTAGGCCTTGCTCGGCCCCATGAAGTGGGTCGAGTAGGTGTAGACGGTGCCGTTGCCGGTCGCGTCCATCCAGCTTGTTGCGCTCAGGGTGCCCGGCGCATACTTGCGCGGGTACCAGAACGGCTTGCCGGCGTCATCGCACGGGATGATGAACCGGTGCTCCTTGAGGGCCTCCCAGAAGGTGGCGTCCTCCGGACGAAGGTCCGGGAGCGGCTTGGTGTATGCGGGCTTCTCTGACATTGCTCGGTGTCTCCTCAGTCGTCTCGGTCGTGAGCGGTACTACGCCGCAGACGGCGGCTCGCTGGACAGGACCAGCGCGCTCGTGGCCGCGAGGATGCCGCCCGAGCCATTCGTGATTGCAAGTTTCGCGCCGGGAACCTGGTGGTTGCCGCCGTTGAACTCGGTCTTCGCGGAGTCATCCGCCTCACCGCGAAGCTGCAGCACAGCCTCCACGATGTGGTGCATGGCACCGAGGTGGGCCTGACGGATCAGACCACCATGGGTGTTCATGGGGAGCTTGCCGCCAAGCTTGGCGTTGCCCTCCAGCACCCAGGCACCGGCCTCGCCGGGTCCACACACACCAAAGCCCTCAAGGGCGATGAGCGGGGTGAACGAGAACGAGTCGTAGATCTCGGCCACATCGAGGTCCTGCGCGGTGATACCGGCGACCTCCATGGCACGGCGACCCGCGCGGCCGAGGCCGTCACGGACGGAGGCCACCGAGGCGGCCTGCGAGATGTACTGGTGCGAGAAGCCCTCACCGATTCCGGTGATGTACACCGGCTTCTTCTTCATGTTCTTGGCGCGCGCGGCCGTGGTAACGATAAACGCGGCGGCGCCGTCGGAGACCAGCGAGCAGTCAAGGGCATGGAATGGCGTGGCGATCCAGCGGCTTTCCATGACCTCTTCAACCGTGACCACATCGCGGAGCATGGCGTTCCACTTAAGGGCGGCGTGCTCCGACTGCGTGGCAACGACGGCCGCGAGGGCCTCCTGCGGGATGTCGTGCTCGTACATGTAGCGCTGGGCCAGAAGGCCGTACCCGCCGATGGTGGTGAGGCCGAACGGAGCCTCGTAGGCACCGTGGCTCATCTCGCGGGCCATGGCGAGCATGCCCGACGACGAGATACCCGAACGGGTGTTGTCGCCGCGCACGCAAAGGACGGTCTCGGCGAGGCCGGCGTCGATCGCCAGCGCAGCCTGCACGGCCATAAGCGGGGCGGTGGCGCCACCGACAGCAACTGAGGCGAAGTAGCCGGGCTTCATGCCCATGTAGTCGGCCAGGGTCGTGGAGTGCATCAGGGTGGACTCCACAAAGGAGAACGCCGTGACGATGCCGTCAACGTCCTTGAGCTCAAGACCTGCGTCGTCGAGCGCGGTCTTGGTGACCTCAGCCAGCAGCTCAAACGAGCCGCGGTCGCTGATGATGCCCTGCTCGGTCTCACCGACACCTGCGATGCAGATGCCCTTTGCGAGCATGCGGCGTGCTTCCTTGACGTCGGGGGTGCCCTCGGCCATTCCCGTCCTCCTGAGCCTCACAGCCCCGAACGCACTGATCGCGACCCGATCCAGAAGGGATACGGAGCCGCGGTGACGTCGCCCGGAACCTCGGTCGCGCGGCCCTCGAAATGGACCGCTCTCTCGCCGGTTGGGGACCATACCCAACCCCGGCACTTTGTGTCGGATGAACCGAAGTCGTCGGGGACGAAAACCACGCTGCTGCGGAGACCGCCGTTGCCGGCCATCAGCCCTCGTAGGTGATGCCCTGTCCCGCCCGGAGGTCGGCGATGCCCTGCGCGCACACCCCGTATTCGAGCCATGGGCATCCCTCGCACAGGCTCGCGAGGTCGTCGGGGGCCACCCTGTCGCGCACTCGCTGCTGCAGATCGGCCCAGGGCATGACATCCCCGGACTCCACGCCGAGCACCCCGGCCACCCGTACATCCTGCTGCACCACGCCCATGCCGTACCGCAGGCAACCACCGGCGCCAAGCGACGGGCACGACCTGCACACGGTGTCGGACCCAATGCGCACACATACCTGCGTGGCGGGCTCATCGCGCAGCGTGCTGACCACCTGCGAAAGCGCAGCGACGAAGCCGTCGGAGTAGCCCATTCCCCTGAAGCCGTGAACACACAGCGCGTGATGGGCCGAGATATCGACGGGGCGCCCGGTCAGTGGTCGGTCGCCCGGAGGCGTCATCGTGCTGGCACGGATGCGGCCGCGCTGCACTCCGTTGGAGCGCAGGAGGCGAGCGGCGTCACTGGTCTCCGGCTGGGGCGCCGGCCTCGGTGAGCGCCGATCCCACGGCCTCGGTGAGAAACTGCACGCGGGCCCAGAGCAGCGCGGCCTCACGGGCGCGCGCTCCCTCGGGGGTGCGCTCCCACAGAGTGGCGGCCTCCTCGGCACCGGAAAGCCCCTCGGGTGTGGTGCGTGCAATGGCGGCGTCGATGAGTTCGCGATTGCGAAGCAGGTGCTCCGACTGCCACCCGGTCACGCGACGGGCAAAGGCCGGCCCCTCGTCGCCGCCCGGACGGCACGTGGAACCGATTCCCTCCGAAAACAGGCGGCCCATCGAACGCAGTTCCACCTCGCGGCGCTCGTCGGCCGGGTCGGCAGCGCGGCCGCGCTGCTCGGCCCGAGCCTCCTCATCCAGACGCAAGGCCTCCATTCGCTCATCACCGGCGACGAGAAATGCGGTCATACGACTGGTCAGGCCGGCGGGCGCCCCGGGCCATTTCGCCTCGATTGCGGCGGCGAGGTGCGACAACCACGCGCGGGCGCTTGCGGTGCGGGCGCGGTCCAGACGCTCCTCGGGGCTTGGCAACTGCCCGCCCTCGGCCGCCATGAACTCCTGCACGAGCCCGCGCGAACCCTCGGTGCGCATGCGGTTGTCGAGGGCCGGACGGTTCTCCAGCATCCAGGCGACAAGCACCTGACCCAGATCATCTGCGCTGTTATCGGTCGTACCGGGCACGCGGCCACGCTACCATCGCCCTGAGTACGCGGGAACCGACAGCGGCGAGAAGGAGAAACGGTGGCCGACGACCCCTTTTACAACAAAGAAACCGACACGTACCGGGTTATTCACAGAGGGCACTCAAGTGCTTCTGCTGTGACCAACACGGAAGGTGTCACGGTGTTCTTCGATCCCGACACGCACGAAGTGCTCGGGTTCACCATCGCTGAGTTCTCACAGTATTACGACGACCACGTCACAGACGAGGGCGAGTTTGAGGTTGTGCTCCCGGCACGTGTGCCGGTGAACATTGAGGAAGAGATGGACTTCGACGAAGAGACCATCACGAACAACGTGCGGATCGCGGAGATCTACTAGGTCTGCACGTCACGGTTGTGAGTTCGCGCGGCACCCCGAACGCCGAATTGCCTTTCCCCCTTGCGGTGGGGCATGCGGTGCCGGGATACCACTCGCCTCACGCAGCAGTCATCGATTACCCGGTGGTGAGGGCGGGCGTACGTCCGCCCCGCCCCGGGTGATTGAGCTGCGCCAACACCGATGGCCTATTGGCCCCGTGGCGACGGAGCCAGCTGCTGGGCCACGGCCGTGATGACCTCGGGGCTCGGCCAGCGGATGACCAACTCCGCGTAGCGGTCGTACTGGGTCGGGGTGCTGCCCACCAGCGCCACGCGGCCGCTGTGCTTCAGCGGCACCGACGGCAACATGGCCATGGGGTCGGTACGCAACTGGGTATCAAGGACGACGAACAGGTCGCACCAGGCGGCCAGATCCCACGCCTTGATGATTGCGCTCTCCACCAGGGGCTCCCCCCACACGGTGCCGGTGGGGCGCAGCGGGTAGCCGCACTCGTCCCGGGTGCAGCGGGGCACGCCATCGTCCGCCGCCCCGGCCAGCGCGACCACCTCCGACAGCGCATAGACATCGCGACACCGGTCGCAGCGGCCTGACATCACGTTTGCATGTACCTCGACAACCTCAGGGCTCCCCGCCTTGCGATGCAGGTCGTCCACGGCCTGTGTGATGAGCCCCTTGATCACTCCCGCCGTCTGCAGGCGGGCGATTGCCTCGTGCTCGGCACGGGGCGCGCGCGCGGCCGACTCAACGGCCAGGGGCAGCCACTGCTCCCAGAACCGGGCGGGTTCGGCCGTGAGCACCTCAAGGCTCACAACGTTGCTCCACGACGACCCGGCGGCCGTCGCCTCGGTCTCCTCGGTCGCACCCATGCGCACGCCGGTAAGCACAACACAGCGCTCGGCCTCACCCATCAGTTCGGTCAGCCGGGCGACGTCCTTCTGCAGCAGCTCGTCCATCGGTAGATCCTAGGGGGCCACAATCTCCACGCGCTGGAGACCGCGCAGCGCACGGATACCCACCAGCCCCACCCAGAGCGCGGCCAGGGCTGCCGCCATCGACAGGATTGCCAGCGCCCACGTGAGGCCGATCATGTCGGCGATAACGCCCACGATGATGAGCGGCACGGAGAAGCCGCCCAGGTAGCAGGCCACGTAGTACGCCGACAGCAGCTTGCCGCGGTCCGCGGGCGGTGCGATCTCCGTGCACAGATCAATTCCACCCTTGAACACCAGGCCGCATGCGGCGCCGGTGACGGCCACGCTGGCCAGCAACAGGGCGGTGGACTCGAGCGGGGCGGCCACGACCACCCCCACAAACGCCACACACGCGACGCTGAGCCCCAGCAGAATTGCCCGGCGCGCGCGCATGTTGGGCACCAGCGACTGGCTGAGGGCCCCCGTGACGAGTACCAGAAACCCCGCCGCGCCCACCAGTGCGTAGTTGTGCACGTGCAGAACGCGCACCATGAACACCGGCACCAGCGACAGCGACACGCCGTCAAACAGGCTGAAGATCATCCCCGATGGCACAAGCACCCGCCAGAACACCGACCGCTCGGCGGCAGGCACTTCGAGTCGCAGGCGAATAGGGCGCCGGTTTCGCTGCAGCACCGTCTCGGGCAGCCACCACACGATGGCCGCGGCGATGGCCAAGAGCACCAGGTGCGCGGCGAATGGCAGTTGGAATGGGTCGGGTGCGTACTGGATGAGCACCCCGCAGATGCCCGGTCCGAGACCCAGACCGAGTCGCACCGAGATAGATGCAAGCGCAGATGAGAACCGCCGCTTGTCGGGCGGGCTGGCATCCACGAGAAATGCCGTGCAGGTGCCAAAGAACGCGCCGGTGGCGGCACCCTGCATGGCACGGGCCAGAAGCAGCCCCACAAGGCCGGGCTCGGACAGGATGATGATCTGCGCGACGGCCAGCACCGAGATGGCGGCCAGAAGCACGGGTTTGCGACCCACCTGGTCGGAGAACTGCCCCAGCGTGAGCATGCTCGGCACCAGCGTGAGCACGTACATACCAAGAAACAGGGTGACGACCGTGTCGTTGAACCCCAGGGCGTCCTGGTACAGCGGGATGAGCGGAGTGATGAGGCTCGTTCCCACCGCGAAGAACAGCAACACGGTCCATGTACGCCATACGCGACCCATGTGGGAAACCTACGAGGCCACGAGAATTGCGGCCTGCCAGCGGCCTGTGGAATCCCGCGCGGTCACGCGCATACCGCGCGCCACCCACTGCTCCGCCACGTCATCCATGCCCTTCGCATCCAGCCCCGATATCAGCAGCGCAGGTGGCACTGGATCACCGGCCACGGCGAGAAGGGCGTCCTGCGCCTGCTGGGGGGCATTCGCCAGTACCACCCGACCGGTGATGTCCAGCCCGTCGAGCTGATCGAGCGCGGCGCGGCGGCACACGACGGCGCGGCGAAGGCCACTCGCCACCACCGACTCCAGAGTTTGGGTCACCGATCGCGGGTCGAGGTCAACCGCCAACACCGGTCCGCGGCCCAGACGCGCCCACGCCAGGGCCAGCGTTCCGCTGCCGCAGCCGGCATCCAGTGCAGGGCCATCCGGCAGCAGACGCATCAGTTCGAGGCACATGCCCGTGGTGGGGTGCTCGGCAAGGCCGAAGCCCTCCCCCGCAACCAGAACGATCTCGGGGAGCCCGGGCGGTGCGGCCGCGTGACCGGCCGACCGCCGGTACACGCCCCCGCCCACCGCGGCCGGAAATGGCAGGGGCGGTGACGCACCCGCCACCTCACCCCAGGGCAACGTCAGCGCTGCGAGGCGCGGTGCCTGATCAACCGGGTCCCGCCCACCGGCCAGCGGTGCGCACTCGATTCCGCCAGATACCCATTCCACCGGCTCGAGATCGGCGATTAACGCGAATGCGGCGGCGATCTCCCCGGGTGCACCGGTCACCCGAATGCGCCCCGGCACGCGGCTCGTAGACTCAGCCATCGTGAACACCACCACCGAGATGATCGATACCGCCCGCTACGCGGTGCATGAGCTCGCCAAGCTCGATCTGGATGCCCGGCTCGACCTGGTTGCGTCGGGCGCCGCAGCCATCGCCGCAGAGGCGCAGGCGATTGAAGACATCGCGGTGGCTGAGGCCGGTCAGGCCCGCAAGTTTGCCCGACGCGAGATCGCGAGCGCGCTCGAACTGCTGGACGCCCTCCCCCATCTGGCCGAGGCCATCCGCCCACGCGACGTGCCGTCCCGGTCGGGCAGTACCCGGCTGGAGTGGGCGCCGTACGGGGTGGTGTTTGGCTGGCATTCGGCCAACTCGCCCATCTGGGTTCCCACGCTCATCGCGGCATCCGGCCTGGCGGGCGGTAACGCCCTGCTCAGCCGGCCCTCGCGTCGCGTGGGCGGCACCACGGCGCGTGTGCTCGAGTCGCTCACCTACCGCTGGCCAATCGGGGCAGTGCAACTGGTCACCACACCGCCCGAGGATGCTGAGGCAATGATGGCCGAACCCGGAATCGGCGCGATCGTGGCCCATGCATCGACGGCTACCTGCAGGCGCCACATGGTGCGTCTGGCCGCCGCCTACGCCGAGGGAGCGACCCTGCGCCCGTATATCCCCGAGGCATCGGGCAATGACGCCATGGTTGTGCTGGACGGCGCCGACATGGAGCGCGCGGCGGCGGCGGCGGCGCTCGGAGGGTTCGCCAACGCGGGGCAGCTGTGCATGGCCGCCAAGCGCATCATCGTGGAGCGCGCCGCCCGCGATGAGTTTGTGCCCCTGCTCGTTGAAGCGGTGGGCGATCTGGTGACAGGCCCGGCCGACGATGACGCGACCGACGTGGCCCCGATCCCGGCTGCGGCGCTCGAGCGCGCCCTGGCCGACCTGGACGAGGCAGTGGCAGCCGGCGGCATCATCATCACCGGCGGCGACTCGGCCGGTGGCGTATTGACCCCCACCGTCGTGCTCTTGCCATCGCCCGCGCTGGGGTCGCGCCTGTGGCGTGAGGAGTCGTTCGCGCCGCTTCGCGGCATGGCCATCGCCGACGATGCCCGCCATGCCGTGCGCCTTGCCAACGACTCGCCATTCGGGCTCGGCGCAGCCGTGTTCGGTCCGTCGGCACGCGCCAGAACCGTTGCCGACGCGCTGAGGGGCGCCCGCATCACCATCAACGAGGGGCCGCTGTACCAGGACCCCCACCTTGTGGTCGGTGGCGTGGGCGACTCGGGGCTCGCCGGTGCGCGGCCGAAGGTGGAACAACTGGTGTACGCCCGCCGCGTGCACGTGGCCGCGAACGGCTGACTGCGTCAGGCGAGCACCCTCAAGTGCTGCCAGCGGATGAACGCCTCGAGCCCGGGCTGACCCAGCTCGGCGCCGATACCCGACCCCTTCCAGCCTGCGTACGGTGCATACGGCACCACCACACGCCACCCGTTGACGGCAACCGTGCCGCACTCGATGCGCTGGGCGGTCTCGAGCGTGCGACGTGAATCCCCACCGCACAGGTACGACACCAGCCCGTAATCCGGACGGTTCACCTCGGCCACCGCAGCATCCAGGTCGTCGTAGGGCATCACCACGACCACGGGGGTGAAGGGCTCCTCATCAACAAGCAGCACGCCGGGGCCCGCATTGGTGACCAGCGCGGGCTCCACGTAGTTGCCGTCAAGCAGCGCGCCGCCCTCAACGGTGGCGCCCTTGGCACGGGCGTCGTCCATGAGCATGGCGTGGCGGTCGCGTCCGCGGTCGGTGGCCATTGGGCCCAACTTCAGCGCGGCAATGCCGGGGCGCAGGCGGTTGAGGAAGTCGGCTTCGAGATGGCGAGGCACAAGCACCCGGTTGACGGCGTAACAGGCCTGTCCGCAGTTGGCGTAGCCCTGCATCAGGGCCACCTCGGCCGCCACGTCGAGGTCGGCGTCGTCCAGCACCAGCAGGGCACCGTGGCCGCCCAACTCCAGCGACAGGGCCTTGAGACGTGGTGATGCCCACGCGGCGATCTGCTCGGCCACGCGGCGCGATCCGGTAAAGGCCACCTTGTCCACGCCCGGATGCGTGCAGAGCGCCTCGCCGAGAATGGGCCCGTCGCCGGTGATGCACGAGATGACCCCATCGGGAACCCCGGCCTCAGTGGCCAGATCGCACAGACGCCGGGCCGCCAGGGGGGCCTCGATTGCCGGCTTCACAATCATGGTGCAGCCCGCCGCCATTGCAGGCCCCAACTTCCACAACACCAGGGCCACGGGGAAGTTCCACGGGGTGATTGCGGCCACCACGCCGATGGGTGCCGGACGCACGATGGAGCCGGTGCTCAGATTGGCGCCGGGCAGCTGGCGGGTCCACAGGCGCTCGGCCTCAGCAGCGAAGTGGTGCACCACCTCGCATGCACGGGCCACCTCGGCCTGCGCCTCGCCAATCGGCTTGCCCTCTTCGTGGTGAATGAGCTCGGCGATCTCGCCCTGGTGCGCGTCGAGCACGTTGGCGTATCGGGTCATGACCGCCGCGCGACCCAACGGGCCCAGCGCATCCCAGGCCGGCAGCGCCGCGCGGGCTGCGGCCACCGCACGGTCAACGTCCTCCGGGCGACCCGCGGCCACCTCGGCCATCACATCGCCGGTGGCGCGATCATCAACCGGAAGCCACTCCGGCGTATCCACCCGCGCATCGCCGATGATCAGCGGAAGACGGGCGGCGGTCATACGGATCAGGCCTTTCGGGCGACTCGAACGACGCTGCGCACACGCCAGACAGGCCGGTAGCCCTCAACATCCTGAATCTCCACCGACGACAGGCGACGGGCATCCTGTGCATCGGCTGCCCATACCTCGATCACGTGCACGTCGCGGCGCTCAAACTGCACGTCGGAGTCAACCCACTCGGCGTAGATGACGCTGTAGCGGTGTGTGCCGGGCGCCTTTGGCGTGAGCGGCTTCAGCACGCCCAGCGACCACTTGTCGTCGCCAGCGGAACGCTCTTCGAGTGCCTTCCGCGCTGCCGTGCGGGCGCGCTTCAGGTCGGGCGCCTCGAACACGACCCGGCCCGCCACCCGAGGGCGGTGAGCGCCGGGGGGGCGCCTCAAAAGTGTGATTTCCCAAGCGGGTGCTTGACCCATCGCCGACAAAGGTAGCGACGTATTGCCTCGCGCGCCGCAATGCACGGGAACCATTATTATGGTGCAACACGGTCGCCATCTCATCCGGCACTCTGACGACGCCACCGAGGCGTGTGGCGCTAGGGTCACGTGGCCGTTCGCGACAGAGAGCACGCCCCATGCCCGGCCCGTTTGCCGTGACCATCCAGCAGGTGACCATGCAGGGTGTGCGCATGCCCATTGGGGGCGGCGCGATCACCGGCGGGAAGGCCGCTGCAACCGCATATGGCGCTGGCACGGCGAATTTCGACACACAGACAGGTACGCCGATGCTGCCCGCCCCGAAGGTGCGCCCGGGCACCCCCACCGCGTCGGTGCGCACCATCAGTACGTCTCCGGCGGGCCCGGCGTCGTGACCGACAGCATCTCAGCGGGGGCCCGAATCCTCGCTGCCGGTGGGCTGGTGGCCTTCCCCACCGAGACCGTCTATGGCCTGGGCGCCGACGCGCGGAACCCAGATGCCGTCGCCCGCATCTTCTCGGCGAAGGGCCGCCCCACGGACCATCCACTCATTTGCCACATCGCATCGGTCGACGACCTCGCGCCCTTGGTGGCCGAGGTGACCCCTGCCGCCCGGGCGCTGGCCGCTGCCTTCTGGCCCGGGCCGCTCACCCTTGTGATGCCGAGATCTGCAGCCGTGCCCGACGTGGTCACCGGGGGCCGCGACACAGTGGCCGTGCGGGTGCCCGATCACCCGCTGGCACTTGCGTTGCTGCGTGCGTTCGGCGGGCCAGTGGCCGCGCCATCGGCCAATCGCTTCGGGCGCCCGAGCCCCACCCGGGCCGATGACGTGCGCGACGAGCTCGGCGATGCGGTTGATCTGGTTCTCGACGGCGGCCCATGCGCCATCGGCGTGGAGAGCACGGTGCTCGATCTTGCAAGTGACCCCCCACAGGTGCTTCGCCCGGGGGGAATCTCGGCCGACGACATCGCGCGGGTCATGAACGCCCCCGTGAGCGCCACCTCAAGCGGGCCCGCCCGTGCCCCGGGCATGCTCGAGGCCCACTACGCACCTGGTGCACGCGTTGAGGTGGTCACCGCCGATGCCGCCGCCGCAAGGGCTGCCGATCTCACGGCTGCGGGCACGTCCGTGGCGCTGCTCGCACCCGACTTCATCTCCCCTCTCCCCGACTCCGTGCTGGTGCTCGGGCCGGCGGGTGCACCAGATGCCTATGCAGCCCTGCTCTACACCGCATTCCGCCGGGCAGATGCAGCTGGATGCCAGGTGATCGTGGCCGTTCCACCCCCCGCTCATGGCATCGGCGTGGCCGTACGCGACCGCCTCGCACGGGCCGCCGCCAGCGCGTAGCCCAACCGATCCCCCTGCACGACAGACGACGCAGGGCATACCCTTTCGCCATGCGTTCCCTCGTGGCAGCCATCGCCGTCGCATCGGCGCTCGTATTTGCGGTGCCAGCCGTGGCCGCCTCGGCAGATGCCGGAGCGGTGATACCCGCCGCCGACCGCGGCGCTCCACTCCTCACCGGATCGTACGACCGCCTCGGCGGCAAGCGCATCAACCTCGCATCGCTGCGAGGCCGGGTGGTGATGGTGGTCAACACCGCGAGCCACTGTGGGTTCACCCCCCAGTACAAAGGCCTTGAGGCCCTGTGGAAGGCCCGCCGGGCCGATGGCCTGACCGTGCTCGGGGTGCCATCGCGCGACTTCAAGCAGGAGCTGCCAAGCGACGGTCAGGTGGCGACGTTCTGCAAGCTCAACTTCGGGGTCACGTTCCCAATGCTGCGCGTCTCGAAGGTGACCGGGCCCAAGGCCATCCCGCTCATGCGTGGCCTCGCCATACCGTCCTGGAGCCACCAGCCCGACTGGAACTTCAACAAGTACCTCGTGGACCGCCAGGGCCGGGCCGCGATGCGCTTCAGCTCGTCAGTGGAACCGGACGCGCCCGAGGTGACCCGGGCCATCAGCGCACTGCTGGCAGAGAAGGCCTGAGCGACGCCCTCACGGCGCCTCCCAGGCCTTCCGGAGGCGATGCCTAGCGGCGCACCAGCGTGGTCGCCTGCCTCACCGGTGCCAGCGCCGCCGAACCAGGCTGCGAGCTGGCGATCACCGTGGTGCGCACACGGCCGTAGCGCCCAAGCAGGTTGCGCGCCTCCCGGGTAAGCGGCACAGCCACCGTCCCGCTCCAGCCACCCAGGAGTGTGAGGTGCCGTGTGCCGAGATTGATCCAGTTCACCTGACTCCCCCCTCTGCGCATGCGCAGAGCCACCGTCACCGAGCACATCGTGGGCTGCGCCTGCGCACACGTCACTGGCACGTTCACAGTGCGGCCCGATGCGCCCGTGGCAAGCGTTGAGCGAAGCCGAAGCCCAAGTGCTGTTGTGGGCGCCTGAGCGCTGCTTGCAGCAGGCGCAGGCGCGCTCGGCGACCCGGCCGCGCTCCCGGGGGCAGGCGACACCGATGCAAGCGCGGCAGCCACGTCAACCCGGCCCCCGGTCGCCACCTTGCCGGCAAGTGATGGCATCGGCACGGCAGTGGACAGGAGCGCACGCTTCAACTGCGCCGCCGTGAGTTCGGGGTTCTTCGAGAGCAACAGCGCCGCGGCGCCAGCGACGTGCGGGGCCGCCATGGAGGTGCCTGACATGAAGCCATAGCTGCCGCCTGCCGGCTGATCGACGATGCACGTGACCACCGGATTCATGATGGCGGCGAACGCGGGGTGCGTTTCGCCCTGCGGGCTCTGCACGAGGAACAAGAACTCGACCCCCGTCTGACCGTCGATGTCCGAAAGGTCAATGGTCCACGGCATGAACCTGCCCCGTGTGTCGCCGGCCGTGGCCGACGAGCCGACCAGCACCGGGACCGGGTGCTCGGTCGTCGTGTAGAGGACCGCAAGCGCCTGCCCCGGGTCAAGGTCCATCGCCGCCGCTGCGTTCATGCGGCATGACCGGCCGACCGGGTTGAACGTACCCGGCGCCTGGATAAACCATTGGTCGTAGCTCGAGCCGGCCGAGGGAGTCGCATCGATGGAGACATACGGAACGCCCAAGGTGGTGTCGAACTCCCATCGCGCGGGCGAGTCCTGGTTCCACCCGACCGGCCGCGGCGGAGTCGCGCCATTCGATTGAATCGAGGGTGCGAACTCAGTGGCGAACGTCGGGACGGTGCTCTGAATATCGACGCCCGGAGCGGCGACGTCAACTGATGTCGCACCCCAGTTGGAGAAACTCGCCAGATTGCCGCTTGCATCGATGGCGGCCACACACAGCACATTGGGCAGCGGCACGTTGCACGGATAGGCCGGCCTCACGTCGTTGTCAAACCCGTCATTTCCGGAACTCACGACATACAACGTGTTCGGGTTCTGCTGGATTGCCTCGGAGTCGACCTCCCCATCGGATGCGCCGCCGATGCTCACATTCACGACGCGCGCCACGCCGCCGGCATATGCCATCCCCCCGCCAACCGACGCGGCGGTGCCCTGGTTGGCGAAATTGAGCGCGCGTACGGGAATCAGGCCCACGTTCCAGTTGACCCCGGCCACACCAAGCCCGTTGTTGCCAACTGCACCGATGGTGCCGGCGACGTGGGTGCCGTGGGAGTGCTGGTCGTCAACGGCGAGTGGATCAACCACGTCCTGGGCATCGGGCACGAAGTTGCGGGCGGCCTGGGTGCGCAGATTGGCCATGAGGTCGGGGTGGTCAAGGGCAACGCCACTGTCAACCACCGCGACTGAGACAGTTGCCGACCCCTGCGTGGCACCCCAGGCGCCCATCACGCCGAGATCCATACCGGCAACCCCTGAGAAGGGGCTCGGAGCCTGCACCTGCTGGCCGGTGTTGCTGAGACCCCAGAGATTGGGGAAGAGCGGGTCGTTCGGGACGTCATCACCATTGACTATCCCGTCGGGCGCAGCCCATCGCACGTCCGCGCGCTTGTCGAGTCTGCGCTCAACGGCGCGGAGCCATTTGCCTCCATCCACCGGCACGCTCCAGACACCCGGAAGCCCGGCCACCCTGCGTGCATCCTGCGGCTGCGCGCCCACCGCATCAAGGGCCCGGTTCCGGGCAGCGGCACTGGTCCGCGATGGTGTCCCGGCCTTGAACTTCACCAGCACGCGGTCCACCGTCGGATGGATATCAGCGGGAGTAGCAAGCAGTGAATCCACGACCGCTTCCCCGGACACAGATACGGGGCTAATGGAGATGGGTAGGGGATCAAAGCCATGCTCCACCGGACCGATCGACTGCACAGGTGCAGCGGCCATTGCCACCACTGGTGCCGCGATGGCGACGGAGGCGACGATCGCGGCGGTTATCGCCCCACGGCGTGACTGACCATTCATGAGTGCTCCCAGGGGAAGGGGGTTGCGAAATTCGTATCAGGCACCCTCATACGGGGAGAGCACCCCTGCATCAGCTTCTCACCCTGATCGGGATGATCCGTCGGGCCACGCGGCCCTGCGCGTCGCGGGCCTCGATCGTCATCGTCCAGGCGCCCGCGACCTTCCGCCGCGGGCTCGTCCGGCTGTAGATCACGCGGATACGGGTGTCGCCAGCCAGTGCACCCGGACGGCCGGCGGGGATGCGGTGCACCACACGCGCCTGCCGGTCGCGTGTGCCGACCCGGGCGAACGTGATGGTGACGTCTGCCGGCTCGGAGAGGCTGTATGCGATGCGGCCCCCGAGGCCAGGCACCAAGGTGCGAGGTGTCAAGGCCACGTCCGCGAGCACGAGAGCCGGACCGCTGCCGGGAGCGCCACCCGGTGCAACCGGCTCCGAGGCTTCGGGACCACCAGCGGGTGCAACCGGCTCCGCGGTGCCGGGGACGGCAACAGGCTCAAGCTCGAACTCGTCCGCCTGGCGCGGCACGCCATCGGCGTGCCGTCGCGGCGTAACCGGCGCGCTCGCCTCAGCAGAAGGCCCGGTGCCGATCACGTTGACGGCTGCGACAGCCACCCGGTACGCGGTGCCGTCCTCCAGGCCGGTAATGGTGCAGAGAGTGGCACCCGTCGTGGAGCAGGTGGCGCCGCCGGGCGTCGCGGTGGCGACGTAGCCGGTCACGGCGCTGCCGCCATCCGACTCCGGCGCCGACCAGCCCACCTCGATGCGCCCGGGCAGGGCTGTCAGCTCAGGGGGCCGCGGAGCGCCGGGTGCGGTGATGGTCGGCGTCCGGGCCGTCGCCGGAACAGAGGCACGACCGGTGCCCACCGCGTTCGTGGCGGTAATCGTGACCTCGTAATCAGTGCCGTGGGGCAACCCGCTGATGGTGCAGGTGGTGGCCCCATCGGTGCTGCACTGGGCGCCGCCCGGCGACGCAGTGGCGGTGTAGCCGGAAATCGCCGTGCCGCCGTCGAAGTCCGGGGCGACCCAGCCCACCTCAATGCTGCCGACGGATGCCTGAGCCAGCGGCGTACGCGGCGGGGCGGGAACCAGCAGGGGCGTGGTGCGCGTGAGCCGTTCGGATGGCAGCCCTGTACCCACCGCATTCGTGGCCGTGACGGTCACGAAATACTCGGCGCCGGGCGAGAGGCCATCGATGGTGCACGCCAGCGTTCCAGTGGTGGTGCACGTGGCACCACCGGGCGAAGCCGTTGCGGTGTACCCGGCGATCGGGCTGTCGCCGTCGAACGCGGGCACCCGCCACTTCACCGCGATGCGCCCCTCCGATGGCTCGGCGGCCTCGAGATCCGGAGCGCCCGGACGGACCGGGACCCCGAGGGGCGCAACGGCCGCCGACGGCGGGGAGGTGTCGTCCCTTCCGCACGGCATCTTGGCGTAGCAGTTGTACTCGCTCCGGAGAACGACCGTCACGGTGTACGCGGTGCCGGGCGTGAGGCCGGTGATCGTGCAGGTCGTTGTGCTGAATCCCGCCGCCGTGCATGTGCGACCGCCCGGAGATGCCATGGCCGTGTAGTTGTGAGGGATGGAGACGCCCGCACTGGAGTACCACTCCTTCCATCGCGGGGTGGTCCAGCGAACCTCGAGGGCCTCCTTGAGCGCACGGAGGGCCGGACGGCCGGGGCCGGAGATGAACCTGACAGCCACGGCTCCTTGAGCCCGCCCGAGCGCGTTCGTCGCCCACACACGGAACTCCCACTCCTCCGACAGATCCAGATTGCGAAACGTGCACTGCAGCACGGAAGCGGAGGACGTGGTGCAACTGCGGGTCGAACGCGGGAAGTTGCCCATCGTGGTTCCGGACACTTCGTACCGCCTGATGGCCAGCCCGCCGCTCGATACCGGGGGCCGCCACTCGACGCGCAGGGAGGTCGCATCACCCGTGCAGTCCTCAGCACAGACGGAGAGGTCAAGAACCGCATCGGGCACACGCGCACCCGCCACCCTCGGCGGGGCATCTGCCGCCGGCCCGCCGGGCGACGTGCCAGGCACGTAGGCGCCCACCGCGCGGCTGGAATAGAGGGGGCCGACGACGTAATCGCCAGCGACCTGATTGTTGTAGGTCCAGTTCGCGGCCTGATACCCCGGAACCCCCGCCTGCTGCGTGGACTCTCCGTCCTTGACCGAGTTGTACGTGGTCAGAGCCCGTATCTGGCGCTGCAGCGGCCAGACCAAGGGGAAGTCGAACGCCGTGTTCGGGGACCGGTAGTCCCTGCTCCCCACGCACGGGCTGTCCGAATGCTCCCTGAGGATGTCAACCCAAACGGGGTCCTCACGGTTAGTAAGCGGGTTAAACCTCCATGTAAGACGTGTGCCGAGCTTCTCCACGGACTTCCTGCTGTAGGTCGCAAGGGGCGGAGAACAGATGATCTTCTCGCCAGTGAAATAGGCCACATTCGCTGAGCCGGGGGGGGCAGGGATTCCGCCGAGATTCGGGCAGTACCCGCCCATGACGCGTGTGTTGAGCTCCCGGAGTGACGACGTCACGGGAACGGTGACCGTTGCCCCGCGATAGCCCTGATACAAGATCTTTCCTGCGGGGTTCGCCGATACGCAGTTCGAGCCATAGCGGTCCGCAGCAGCCGGCGTGAGGTCCACCACCCGGCACTGCATACCCGTTGCGGAGGCCGGCAGCGATTCCGACGTGGGCTCCGTGATTCCCAGGTTTTCACCCTTGGGGCTGGTCCGGTGCCCGTCGACCCATCGCGCATGAGTGGTGAACCCGATCGTCCACGGGACGCAGCCCGTATCCTTGAGCGACAGTTGGAGGTTGGGCATCACCCCGTGGCCAGCCGGCTCCTTCAGCACCTGAGATCCCTCCCATGCAAGGACGGGCTCGTCGGGGATGGGTGCGGGGTAGGAATCGCAGAGCCCACCCACGGAGGTTCCTTCCTCCGGGCGGAACGTGACCCCGCTGTTGACGCGATCCTTCATGTGGCAGAGGGCCGCCCGGCGAAGCGCCGCGAGGACACCCGGGAGGTTCTCCGCGGGGAGTGCATCAGGGGACTCCCACGCATTGGGCGGAGCGCCGGGGATCTCCGGCGGGGTGGACACGAACTGGCCGGGGCTGCACGCGGCAGGAGTACCCGCCACCGGTTCGCTCGCCGTCGCAACGCCGGCCGGCGTTGCTGATGGGGCGTACCCGAAAAGCCCTGGTCTGAACGCTCCCGGCAAACGGCTCCAATTCATTTGCCACGGGGTATTGCCGCGGCACTGAACCCGTTTGTCAAGGCCCCACGGTCCCGTACCGGGATCCATCTGGTAGTACCCGATGCCGTAGAGGGTGCCACTGGCCGGGCCCATCACAAGAATCTGGTCATTGAGGATGCGGGCACCGAAGTACGCACCGGTGGCGTCGATCTCAATCATCCCAAGCGCATCGTTGAACAGCTGTGTGGTCGCGTCGACCACCTCGGCCGTGCGCGTGGAATTGCCGCCGGGCCGCAACGCATACTCCGACGCCATGTTCGACGACACGACATTCTTCGCGAACTCGCCAAGCCAGAACTCGCCCGCCAGGTCGACCTTGGCCTGAGTGGGCCCCGCGGTCACGATGCTGGACGCCGCGGCCACCTTCCGCTGGGCAAACTGCATCAGACCGTTGCTGATCCCGATGCCCTGGGCAAGGCTCGCGCACGCGGCCCGTGGGTGCCGAAGCTCCGACCCGTCCATGACCGCAGCTGTGGGAAGCGCGCCGACCAGCGCAGCCCAGTTCGGGCAGCCACTGTTGATTTCGTAGCGGCGCGCGAGGGCATTCGTGAGGACCTCCGCGAGGCCCGCGGGCACGTCTCTGCCCTCTGCACGCAACCCTGCCGCAGCGCGGGTGGCCTCGATGATGTCCTGAACCGCATTCATCTCCGGGCCGTAGTTGAGCGCGGCGACCTGCCCGCCGCGC
>Ga0194063_10000425_pt1 | contig 31330 bp, 23 predicted proteins | sample SepL3720m_MetaG_FD_155459 | JGI IMG/M metagenome (GOLD analysis project Ga0194063, IMG submission 155459) | Anoxic zone freshwater microbial communities from boreal shield lake in IISD Experimental Lakes Area, Ontario, Canada - Sep2016-L373-20m | ecosystem: Environmental > Aquatic > Freshwater...
CTGCTACGACCAATACATTTGCAGATACTACGACTTCTAGCGGCGATGTTAAATTGATTAAACCGTCTGTCACCGGCAGCACTATGGCTGGTGGCTATTATGATAGTTTTGTCGTCAAAAATGACGGTACATTATGGGTTACTGGTGAAGGCCGATATAGTCAATTAGGGCTAGGTGATGTTAGCAGTACGGATAGTTTTACTCAGGTAACGGCGCTAGGCAATAACGTTGCGTCAGTATCATCAAATTATCAGAACTCTTTTGTTATTAAAAAGGATGGTACTTTGTGGGGTGCAGGTAACAATGCTACCAAGGAATTAGGTATTACCGGTGCAAAAACTTCGTGGACTGATACTGGTCAAACCAACGTCAAACAAGTTTCTGCTGGTTACAGCCACAGCGTATTATTAAAAACTGACGGGACAGCGTGGACAACAGGCTACAACGGTTACGGGCAATTTGGTAATGCCGGTACTACCAACCAGACGGTTTGGACGCAGGTTACTAATGTCAATGTGTCCAGTAATATTGCCTATGTTGCGGCTGGTGCCAATACGGTGTTCTTGGTCAAAACTGACGGTACTGTATGGGGTGCAGGCCAGAATACTACGGCGCAATTAGGTACTGGTGACTTATTAAACAAGACTACGTGGGTGCAGTTATCAGGTTTGAGTGGTATTACTAAACTAGTTAGCTATAATAACAATTCATTTGCATTAAAAAATGATGGGACATTGTGGGCCGCAGGTGTGAACAATAACGGTGCATTGGGGCTAGGTAATACCGCAGCAACTAGTACTTGGACGCAGACAGCTTCGGGCGTGTTAGATATTGCTACAGGCGTGAATCATTCAATTTTAGTCAAGACTGATGGCACTGTTTGGGCTGCTGGGCAAGGATCACAGGCGGCACTAGGTACAGGTAATAATATTCAGCGCTCGTCATGGATACAGACGGATGTAACCGGTGCAGTTGAAGCAGCAGCTGGTGGCTATCATTCTATGGTGCGTAAAACTGATGGCAGTATCAAGGTTGTAGGTAATAACCAATACGGTCAATTGGGCGCTGGTGACGCCATATATCGTAATACTTGGCAAAGCGTTGATACTGGCGCATATACATCATATAGCGCTGGTAAAGTAGCTAGTGGTCAATATTTTTCATTAGTTGTAAAATCTGATGGCACGCTATGGGGTGTTGGCAATAATATATATGGTCAATTAGGATTGGGTGATACAGTTAACCGGTTTACATTAACCAAGACGACATTAACCAATGTAGCCAAGGTAGTGGCGGGTGATTCTCATGCATTAGCATTAAAATCTGACGGCACATTATGGGCGACTGGATATAATAATGCATATCAATTGGGTAATGGTAACACCAACTCATTAAGTACTTGGACACAAGTGCTAACCGGAGTTTCGGATGTTGCAACTAATAACTCTAACACAGGTAACTTTACTATAGTTGTCAAAACTGATGGCACTGTGTGGAGCGTAGGTACAAATACTAGTGGTACATTAGGCGATGGGACTGCAGTAACGAAATCTGCTTGGACACAGGCCAAGATTAATGCCTCTACATTCCTAACTGGTGCATCAAAGGTGAGTGTTGGCTATTCGCATTCATTAGTCGTTGCGATAAATGGTGACCTCTATGGCACCGGTATCGCCACTTCAGGGCAATTAGGGTTGGGCTCGGGTGACCTAGTCGGCAAGATGTATTTCACAAAATCCAGTGTAGTCAGTGGTGCTTCTAGAGTTTGGGCCGGGCAAGGTTTATATTCATATATGCAGAAAACTGACGGTACTATTTGGGGGGTTGGTAATGGCAATAATGGTCGTTTTGGAGCAGGTAATTCCACTAGTTCGACTGACTGGGTAGCTATATCTGGGTTTACAAATGCGTTGGATGTTTATCCTGGTACCGGTACTGTCATGATATTAAAATCTGATGGTACATTACATGTTACGGGGACCAGTTATTTTGGCGAAACCGGTTCGGGGTTGACATATGAAGCTAGAAATACATTTGGGCAAGTTGCTAGTGGCGTAGCCGGTGCTGCAGTTGGCCAATATCAAAGCATTATGTATAAAACCGACGGTACGGTCCAAACCACTGGTTGGAACATAAATGGTGCGTTAGGTATACCGATAGTAAATGATGGCTTTAGGTGGAATTTTGTTGATTCGCAGACAAATGTGAAACGTTCGCACGCATATTATGATACCGGTACGATTTCGGGCTACAAAATCAACGCAGGTGACGGCAATGTCTACAAATGGAATTCGATTTCCTGGGTTGGCGTTACACCATCCAATACATCTATCAAATTCCGTGTCCGCGGAGCCGCAACCGAAGTAGGATTAGCCAGCGCCGCTTGGAGTAGTTATTATACTTCTAGCGGCAGTAGTCTGTTGGGTACCCAACCATCACAATGGCTAGAGGTTGAATTAACTTTGAACACCAGCGACGGCATCAATACACCAACATTAAATGATTTTACGATTAATTATTACACTGATACGACCGCACCAACCAACCCAACTACTGCTAGTGCCTATACTAATCCTGAGTTTACTTCACAAATTACCAGTGAGTTTGCTAATGTAGCTCAACCATCGTTCAGGTTTTCGGGTGCTGGTGATGAAGTCAATGGTTCGGGTGTCACTGGTTATTATGTCTATCTTGGTGCGTCGTCAGACGCTGACCCATTAACCGCTGGTGTTTATCAGGCTGGTGGTATTGACCCGCAGATTTTTACGCCTGCTAGCCCACTGGCAACACAAGGTTCATATTATTTGATAGTCAAAACGGTAGATGGCGCGGGTAATATCTCAAACAAAACTACATTATTTACATATCGTTTTGATAATACGACACCTACTAGCCCATCATTTATAAACGTCACGCCATTTGGCTGGTCGCCGACCAATAATTTCTCATTCACCTGGAATGCTGGTAATGATGACAGCGGTTCCAACGGTACCAGGTCAGGGTTAACGGGTTATCAGTATAAAGTTGGCGGCACAGTTGATGATTGGGTGGCTACCGAGGTTATGCCGGTCATCAGTACGCAAAACTTATCAGCAGCTAATTTAACAGCGCCAGTTGACGGGCAAAATACATTCTATATTCGCAGTATTGATAACGCAGGTAATATGGGTGAAGTTAAGCAAGTTTATTTCTACTACAATGGCTCGGCTCCATCTGCACCTCAGGTACCTGTTGATACATTAAATTACCCTTCTGTTTCACCGCAAAGTTCCGACGTCAACTCGTTCACATTCCAATGGGATTTGCCAGCTACATATAATGGCAGCATCAAAGGCTACCGCTATTCTATAAACGCAGTTCCGAATGCCACAAATACCATTGCATTGACAATCGGGTCATTGCCTGACGGGGTGACCTATGACGCGGTAAATGGTCGTATGCGCTTATCTGGTGCATCACCAGCTACTGGTATACCAGCCGCAACGTTACAGGGTATCAACAAATTATATGTGGTTGCGGTTGATTCTAATGACCTGGTCGCATACGGTCAAGATAACACATTAGAGATTGGATTCAGTTGTGAGACTACCGCACCTGGGGCACCAACAAATGTTGAATTGTTTGATACTTCTAATCGCGCAACTGCTGAATATTCAGTCGCTGTTAAATGGTCAGAACCAGCTAATAAGGGCGTTGGTTTTGCCGGCTATAATATATATCGATCAGTTGATCCAGATAATTTTAGCGACCAACCGATTGGTAGTAGCACAGGCAATTCGTTCATAGATACCGATTCACTGATATCGCAATTGTATTATTACAAAGTTAAATCACGCGATAATTCTAGTAACGTATCTATTGATTCAGAGATAAAATCAATTGTCCCAACAGGCAAATACACCGAACCACCGATCATCACAGTTGAGCCAGAGTTATCCGTCAAAGTTTCAACGGCGTCTGTACGTTGGGTAACTGATCGTGGCGGCTCATCATTCGTAGAATTAGGGGAGGATGCAATTAGCCAAGTCTGTTCTGAAAACTACGGTTTTACCCAGGGTCAGATGGATTTTGAAACTGATCACCGCGTTAGCCTAGGTGGGCTAAAACCAGATACGATCTATCATTATAGGGTTAAATTTGTTGACCAAGACGGTAATATTGGCTGTTCGGCTGATGCCACCTTCCACACTCAACCCGCCCCTCGCGTCGAACGTGTGTCGGTCCAAGACGTTCGCCTCTACACTGCAATCCTAACGTGGTATACATCAGAACCTGCAACTTCAGACTTGCTGTATGGCAAATCATCTAACTATGCTAACACTCTAACCAACGTCTCTGGTGGCGCTACAACAGTCCACTCTGTCCGCCTAGACAACCTAGAACATTCCAGCACCTATCATTTCGCTATACGCATTACAGACAGTGACGGTAACCAAATCATGTCCGACGACTACTCATTCGACACTCAACAATATCCAAGACTATCTAACGTCAGATTCCAGCCCATGGCTGATCAATCTACCGCAACCTTTAAAGTAACCTGGGATTCTAACGTCCCTACAACTTCTGTCGTAGAATTCCAACCAGAAGGTGGCAAAGCCCAAGAAGCCGTCAAAACTAAACTAGAAACCAAACACGAGATAATAGTATCTGGCCTATTCGATAACACCTACTACCTCATCAAAGCCATAGGCGTAGACCAATACGGCAACCAAGTAGTATCCGATACTAACCGCGTCAAGACTGACTTTGATACACGGCCGCCGGTGCTAATTGGGGCATCCATTGAGGTGTCTAACAATGATTTTGGCGCAACTGCTCAATCTCAGATGGTCGTATCATGGGAAACTGATGAACCTAGTACGTCGCAGGTTGAATATGGCTTGGGCGTAACAGGGGATAATTATGATATCAGGTCTCAGGAAGACGCAACACTAACTACGTCACACGTTGTAGTAGTATCAGGGTTAAGGCCATCTAGCGCATACCATGTCCGGGCGGTATCAAGTGACCAGTCTAATAATAAAGGCTATTCTGAGCAGCAATCAATTCTAACTGAACAAGCCAGGTCATCGGTGTTAGATATAATAATAGGGTCACTTCAATCATCTTTGGGCTGGTTATTTGGGATGCAATAATGATATGATAGATAACATAATGAACGCGAATAGTAGTGGGCTACCAATCATTGACGTAATAGGGTTAACAAAGTCATTCTTGGTTGGTAAAAACGACGTTGAAGTTTTGAAAGGGATTGACCTGGAAATATTACCAGGTGAGTTTGTATTGCTGTTCGGTCATTCAGGTTGTGGTAAATCTACATTGTTGAACACGTTAATTGGTCTAGAAAAACCAACTAGCGGGTCCATATCTCTCAGAGGTCGCGATATGTATAGTCTATCCGAAGATGCTCGGGCAAAAGTTCGTCAAGATAGATACGGTATGGTGCATCAACAAGCTAACTGGATCAAATCTTTGACCGTAGTTGAGAATGTGGCTTATCCATTGATGATTGCGGGCTACAAGCGCCACGACGCTATAAAGCGTGCTGAGCATGCATTGGAATTGTTTGGATTGGCTGAATATGCTAAATATACACCTACCGAGTTATCCGGTGGTCAGCAACAAAAGGTCTCTATTTGTCGAGCTATCGTCAATAACCCTTGGATTATAGTTGCCGATGAGCCTACGGGTAATCTAGATACAGTATCTGCCGAAGATGTTATGAAGATATTCAAGAGCATCAATGAACAGGCAAAACGCACAATTCTAATGGTCTCACACAACCCGGATTATGAGCGCTATGCTACCAAGTTGGTCTATATGAAAGATGGTTTGATTGAAAAAGTTGTTACTCGCAAGGCTGTCACTATAGATGAAGACCAATATCCATCTGATCTGTTGGCTATGGCCAGAGGTAATCTATTATGAGATTCTCATATTTGCTATATTTAGCCTATCGTAACTTATTTTCGCATAAAATGCGTACGATATTGACTGCAGGTGGTGTTGCTATATCTGTTGGTTTCATCGTATTCTTGATTTCTTTTGGATTAGGTCTCCAACGTATATCTACTGACCAGATAACTAACCTAGAAGCTTTGCAGGTTTTGGACGTTAGTATCGCCAAGTCCAAGGTTTTATCTATTAATGATGAAACAATGAACAAATTTACAAAACTTGGCAATGTCGAGGAGGCCCACCCTCAGGTTAGTTCGGCTACAAAGATTAGTTATAACAAATCCAGTATTGATGGTGTGGTCTATGGTAAAAACACCGAGTATCTGGGCCTAGAAGATATTAAGCTGACTGCTGGACGACAATACAGTAATAATTCAACTGATGAAGCCATAATTAATGTTGCAGCACAGAATCAGTTGGCAACTGGCGACGCATTAGGCAAAGAAATTACGCTAGATGTCGTGATTCGTACAGAATTATTACCCAAAGACGAAAAAGTCAAACAATTCTCCAAGACTTTCAAAATAGTAGGTGTGGTGAATGATAAGAGCGCACCATATGTTTACGTACCATTGCATATATTCACAGATAACGGCGTAGTTAATTATTCTAATGCCAAAGTCAAAATGATGAGCAAAGAAGACGTCACTCAGGCCAAATTACAGATTGAGAATATGGGCCTTAAAGCCAACTCTATCAAAGAGACAATTGACCAAATCAATCAGTTCTTTAATATATTCCAAGTTATATTGATATCATTCGGTGGTATAGCTATATTAGTTGCTGCGCTGGGTATGTTCAATACATTGACTATCAGTTTGATTGAAAAGACTCGTGAGGTTGGTTTTATGAAAGCACTAGGTACTATGCGACACGATATTTATTGGTTGTTTACGCTAGAATCAGTTCTAATTGGTGCTTTGGGTAGCGTCATAGGTGTGGTATCTGGCGTAGGTTTGGGCGTGGTATTAAACTCTGCAATATTTGGGTTAGCCAATAGTACTGGCAATCAGGCTGTAGAATTATTCTATATACCAGCGTATCTAATATTCTTGGTACTAGGTGTTTCAATATTAGTTAGCTTGTTGACTGGTGTATATCCAGCACGACGTGCTGCCAAAATTAGCCCACTTGACGCTATGCGTTACGAATAGACTGGAAATTTATCACAATTTGGCGTATAATTGTCGGGTTATGCCAGAGGTTATTAAAGTCGTTGGTGCGCGTGAGCACAACCTAAAAAATATCAGCGTTGAGATACCACGCGATAAATTAGTTGTGATTACGGGTTTGTCTGGATCAGGCAAATCATCACTAGCCTTTGACACTATCTATGCCGAAGGTCAGCGTCGTTATGTTGAGAGTTTGTCCAGTTATGCACGACAGTTTTTAGGGTTAATGGAAAAACCCGACGTTGATTACATAGAGGGCCTAAGTCCCGCGATCAGTATTGATCAAAAATCTACCAGTCGCAATCCACGCAGCACAGTTGCAACAGTCACTGAGATATATGATTACCTACGTTTATTGTATGCTCGTATTGGTGTACCTCATTGCCCAGTTTGCGGCAAGGCGGTTACACGTCGCACATCTGAAACTATTATTGATGAAATTATGAAATTACCGATGAGCGCGAAGTTGATGATATTAGCGCCGATAATTAAAGATAAAAAGGGTGAGTTTGCCCATATTCCCGAACAATACAGCCGAACTGGTTTTGCCAGGGCGCGCGTTGATGGTGTTGTCTATGCATTGGACGAATTCCCAGAACTAGATAAAAAATATAAACACAATATTGAGATTGTAGTTGATCGAATCGCACTGTCGCCTGATATGTTGAGTCGTGTGACTCAATCCGTTGAGCAGGCGCTAGAATTAGCCGGTGGTATTGTTGAAGTGATAAATACCGATGACAGCACCACTACGGCTTACAGCCAGCGCTATGCATGTTTGGATCACCCTAACGAAGATATACCCGAATTAGAGCCGAGATTGTTCAGTTTTAACGCGCCACAAGGCGCCTGCCCAACATGTACTGGTCTAGGTAATCGTCTAGAAGTAGACCCCAGTCTAGTATTTAACCCCAACTTGACCATATCTGAAGGCGCGATTCGCCCATATAATCGTGTTAATAGTGATGCTTGGTATATGAAGCGCTTAGCCGAGGTCGCCAAGGTTCATGGGTTTGATATTCATACTCCAGTCGGTAAATTATCTCAAGAAGATTTGAATAAAGTCTTATACGGCACGGGGGATCAAAAGTATACAGTCCAGCTAGGCAGTGGGCGAGATTATGATTCTACCTATGAGGGCGTCATACCAAACCTAGAGCGTCGACATAAAGAGACTGACAGTGAATTTATGCGCAAAGATATAGAGCGTTTTATGCGTGAAAGTGAATGTCACGTTTGTAAGGGTGCTAGGCTGAAACCAGTTGTACTGGCAGTCACAATCCATGATAAAAACATTATGGATATATGTAATATGGATGTAACAACTGCGCTAGATTTCTTTGAAAATAAATTGAAATTAAGTGACCAGGAAATGTTTATCGCACGGCAAATTATCAAAGAGGTCTTGGCGCGACTGGGATTCATGAATAACGTCGGGTTGAATTATTTAGAATTAGGTCGTGCGGCTAATACATTATCTGGTGGTGAAGCACAACGTATACGATTGGCAACACAAATCGGTTCGGGCCTGCAAGGTGTCTTATATGTATTAGATGAACCTTCAATTGGTTTGCATCAACGGGACAACCATCGCCTGATTGGTACGCTGAAACATCTACGCGATCTAGGCAATACTGTCATTGTTGTAGAACATGATGATGACACTATTCGTAATGCCGACTATTTATTAGACATTGGGCCTGGTGCGGGTATTGCCGGTGGCCACGTTGTAGCCCAAGGTACACCAGATGAAGTTGCTAAAAATCCTGATAGTATAACTGGTAGGTATCTCAGTGGTATAGAAAAAATTGAGGCTCCAAAAAAGCGTCGCCCAGTTGTCAAAGACCGAAAACTAGTTATTCGTGGCGCTAGTGAAAATAACCTAAAACATATTGATGTTGAGTTCCCATTAGGTGTCATGACAGTTGTTAGTGGCGTTAGTGGTAGCGGTAAATCTACATTAGTAAATGATATCCTGGCCAAAGAATTATCGGCTAGGTTGCATCGTTCGCATGTCGTACCTGGGTCGCATGAAAATCTAGAGGGCATTAATTTGTTAGACAAGGTCATCGTGATTGATCAATCAGCAATTGGCCGTACTCCACGTTCTAACCCCGCGACTTATACGGGCGTATTTACTGCAATTCGCGACCTGTTTGCAGCTACTCCCGAAGCCAATATCCGTGGTTATAAAACTGGCCGATTTAGTTTTAATGTCAAAGGCGGTCGCTGCGAAAATTGTCAGGGTGACGGCGTGATTAAAATTGAAATGCATTTCCTACCTGATGTATATGTGACCTGTGATGTTTGTAAGGGAAAACGATATAACCGAGAGGCGCTAGAGATTAAATATAAAGGCGCAACTGTTAGTGACGTGTTAGACATGACGGTTGAACAAGCTGCAAAATTCTTTGAGAACGTCCCGGCAATTGCACGCAAATTAGACACATTAGTAGAGGTAGGTTTGGGCTATATTAAATTAGGCCAACCGGCTACGACATTCAGTGGCGGAGAAGCTCAGCGCATTAAACTAGCTAGTGAATTGTCTAGACGAGCAACCGGCAAGACTTTGTATATATTAGATGAGCCAACAACTGGACTACATAGTGCTGATGTTAAAAGGTTGTTGACAATATTGCAAAAATTAGTCTCTGGTGGGAATAGTATGGTTATTATTGAGCATAATCTAGACGTGATTAAAACTGCTGACTATATTATTGATATGGGGCCAGAAGGTGGTTTCGGCGGCGGCTATATAGTTGCTAGCGGCACACCCGAAGAAGTCTCAAAAGTTGAGAAATCTTTCACCGGTCAATATCTAAAAGTCTTATTGTAATCTAGTAAATTTGTTCGTAATAATTTTATCTACAAAAATGACGACGGCCATAATTATCAGGCCCAACCCAATAGATGCTACAATATCAGTTAGCCAATGGTAGCCTAGGTATAGTCTACTAATTGCGATTATGGCCGTACCAATAATGGTTGATATTATCCATACCGTAATTTTGACAGCGCTGGATCGACGTGAACATATTAGATAACCTATAGCCAACAATAATACAAATATACATAAAGTATGACCAGATGGAAATGCGAAATCGGTTGCTATAGGTGGAACCATCGATGTTGGAGCCGGTCGGCCAATCATTAATTCGCTCTTTAGAGCGGTTGAAGCAAAAGCCGCAGCAATCATAGATAATACTAGTAGCAACGGTCGCCAAAGCTCCCTTTTGTAAGACGCCCATATTAGGGCAATCAGGGCTGTTATTATAGTCAATGATATTGCGCTGCCAAAGAAAGTCACTGTCGTCATAGCGCCGGTCATATTAATTTGTCGTAGGCCCAACATGAATTCTAAAATTGATTTGTTAAATGACCCAATACCTAATGATTCACTAGCGCCCAGGTATGATGTTAGAAATATCGCTAGGCCAATAATTAAACATAGAATAGCAACCATCAAGCTGCGCTTATTGGTCCATGGCTTTTTAATTTCTTGGATTATCCGTGCGTCTATTGGCATATTATTTTTTCTTTCGGTTTTTAATTTTTTCTAACTCTAACTTTGTGGCATTCCAGATAGCTGTTCGCTGTTTTTTATCTTTTAACAGGTGGTAGGCTGCTGGAGCTATTGATACAAATAGTATAACAGCAATTATCGGTAATAGTATAGTGTCAACGTCAACGCCCATCTGTCGTAGCCAGCCACCGAGGAAGTAGCCCAGGTAAGTTACACCGCCCGCCCACAATGCGCCACCAATAAGGTTGAATGTCATAAATGTGCGATATTTCATCTTGGCAACGCCTGCGATTAATGGCACAAATGTACGTACAATAGGTATGAAACGGGCAATAATAATTGTTTTACCGCCGTATTTGTCATAGAAATCTTGGGCTTTTTGGACGTTTTCTTGTTTGAATAATAGCGAGTTCGGTCGTTTGAATAGATGTGGCCCGATTTTGCGGCCTAATAGGTATCCAACACTTGTCCCAATAGTGGCGGCAATGAATAGCAATAGAACTACTAGATGGATATTTAGGTCTAATTTGATAGTGTTTGTGCCTTGAATTAGAAAGCCAAATGTAAATAACACACTGTCGCCCGGTAAGAAGAACCCAATTAATAGGCCGTTTTCAGCAAAGATGATGGCTAAAACTACCAATAGCGCGGCTATAGGGCCAGCAGCCTCTGCGAATTGTGCAAGGTCAAATCCAGGTATCATATATCAACCATTTTAGCATAATTGAAGATAAAAATGTTATAATAGATATCAACAGTTACTAAATAACGACTGAGGATAAGGGAGAGCATGAGCAATATTTCATTAAAACTAGACAAACGAACAGCAGAAGGCAAACAAGTTGCCAAATTACGTGCGACCGGAATGGTGCCAAGCGTAGTTTATGGTGGCCAGACGGATCCAATGATGACTCAATCACAATTGGTTGAAACAGCCAAAGCCGTACACCATGTCGGTAAACACTCGCCAATTGACCTGGTTATTGACGGTTCCAAGAAACTAGCAATCATTAAAAGTATTGATATGGATCCCGTAAAACATGTTTTACGTCACATCGCATTTCATACAATCAATCGTAATGATATCATTACCACTGAGGTTCCAATTGTTTTGGTCGGTCAAGGCGAAAGCGCAGCCGAACGAGCTGGATTGGTAATATTACAGGCATTAGAGCACATTGAGATTAAAGCTAAACCTGCCGATTTGCCAGAATCAATTGAGATGTCTATCGCAGAATTAGCAACAGACGAGGACAAACTGACAGTCGCTGACATTACATTGCCAGAGGGTGTAGAGTTTGCTGATATTGAACAAGACATGGGTCTAGTCATTGCTAACGTTTACGAACCAGGTGCCTTGCAGGCAGCTAACGAAGCCGCTGGTGGTGATGCTGATGAAGATACCGAAGTCGCGGTTGAAGGTGAAGAACCAGCAGCTGAGGCAGGCGAAAAGCCAGCTGGGTCTGAAGACAAAAACTAAAAATATAAATTATATATTTAAAAGCCCCGCATGGTGCGGGGCTTTAGTTTTATTCTTCGATGAAACCACCAGATTGATGTGACCACAAGCTAGAATATATACCGTTTTGACCAATTAATTCTTGGTGTGTACCTTGTTCTGCGATTTTACCTTCATCTAGTACTATGATGCGATCTAGTTTTGCAATAGTTGATAACCGGTGGGCGATGACGATGCTGGTACGACCGGACATTAATTTTGCTAGTGAATCTTGGATTAATTTTTCGCTTTCACTATCTAATGCTGATGTGGCTTCATCCAATATCAGGATCGGGGCGTTTTTTAATATAGCCCTAGCGATTACAATTCGCTGCCGTTGACCGCCAGACAGTTTGACGCCGCGCTCACCAACCAATGTATCAAAACCTTTGCCTAGTGATTGGATGAAATCCAGTGCGTTGGCTTGAGCAGCCGCATAGCGGATTTCAGCATCAGAAGCACTTGGTTTGCCATAGGCTATATTGTCACGTAGCGTACGATGGAATAGTGATGGGTCTTGTGCGACATATGCGATTGAATCATGGAGATCATCTTGAGTGACCGATTTGATGTCTTGATCGTCAATTTTAATTGAGCCTTTTTCTATATCGCTAAATCTTAGTACTAATCTAGTTAAGCTGGTTTTGCCAGACCCTGATCGTCCAACTATACCTACACGTTCGCCTGGTTGGATAGTTAATGAAAAATCTTTGAATAGGGGTTTGCTATTCTCATCATGGGTAAAGGTTATATTCTGTAGCTCTATTTTACCTTTATTTATTAAACATTTTTCAGGGTATATTGGGTCTTTAATTTCAACTTCTTCGTCTAGAGTGGCAATCATTGGGCCAGCATCACCGATTGTACGTAGGTAGCCTCGGGTTGCATTTGATACCTGCCATAGCTGACTGACCAAGTTTAGGGTATAGCTAATCACCAGGTAGATAGCACCGATCTGGGCAATGTGATATTCGGTTGCAAAAATTGCTGCAGTAAACGCGCAAATATTCATTACCATCATTAGTGTAGCGAAAAATCCCGAGGTTAATACTACACTCTTCATTTCTCGTATTACAGTCTTGCTCCATCGATTTGTAAGTTTTTCGTATTGGGCTAGTTCGGATTTGTTACGGGCAAAAGCCTTTACAGCGGATATGTTACTAATAACATCAGCAAAATATGCTGTCATTTTACTGCTACGTTTTGCAACCTGGTTACTGATAGGTGCAATCGCCAGTTGCGATCTGATTATGACCGTGATTATAACTATTGATAGCACGGCTAGCGCTATTGCATACTGCCACATGATGAAACTGAGGGCGATACATATAGAAATCACAGATGTGATTATAGGTACAACATTCCATGCCAAAGTGTCCCAGAACCTTTCGATAGAGCCTATTAATTTATTGGCGTCTGATACTATACCGCCACTCATTTTGTTTGAATGATATGTTAGGCTTTTGTCAGTTAGGTGTTTTAGAATCTTTTGCGCCACTGCGGTTTGCATTTTGGTTTCGGACATGAATGACATACCGATCGAAATTCGGACTGCTACAACATTACTGACAAACAATATGACAGAATAAATTACCAATAATGTCAGGCTATTATCCATAGTGGCTGTTCCTGCCGCGATATTGGTCAGTAACTGAGATACAAATATTGGTGCAATGGTCGTGCTGAGGGCTATAAATACAATTTGCATTAATATCATGGATAACACTAATACAGGGCTAATTTTCCATAGCTTGAATAAAAACTGTACGATGCGTTTTGGTGAATATTTTTTAGCCATAACGTTACCAGTTTATCATAAAGATATACGTATCTGGTAGAAAAAAGTATAATAAATGTGATGAATGTTAAATTATCGGCCAAATTAAAGACTTTACCTGCTAACCCCGGTGTTTATTTTCATAAAGATGCGAACGGGGAGATTATTTATATTGGCAAAGCGGCTGTGTTAAAAAACCGTGTTCGTCAATATTTTCAGAAAAAATCAGACGTGGATCGCAAGACCCAGATTCTAGTAGCAGAAATTGCGGATACTGATTGGGTTGAAACTGACAGTGAAATTGACGCATTATTTTTAGAAGCCGAGTTAGTCAAACGATATATGCCTAAATATAATATATTGTTGCGCGATGACAAATCATCTATCTTTGTACGAATTGATATGAAAAACGATTGGCCATATATTAGTTTTACGCGCAATCCGGTAGATGACGGGGCAGAGTATTTCGGTCCGTATTTTAATGGTGCGGCGGTGAAAAAAGCGCTGAGATATTTGCGCCAGATTTTCCCATATTATACGAATAAAAATCAAGTTGTAGATTTGGATGCACATCTAGGGCTGTCGCCAGTTGGTATGAATAGTGGTGAGTACAAAACCAACTTGCGAAAACTGATTAGTTATATTCGGGGTGACAAGAAAACGATAATTGCAGGCCTAGAACGCGAGATGAAAATCGCTGCCAAGAATCAAGATTTTGAGCTAGCCGCTTCTGTCCGTAATAAACTAGGTAGCCTGCGTGAACTAAAACGACGTATTATGTTCGGCGACAAAGAGTTCCTGGATATCAGCAAAGACTTGGCGCTGTCAGAATTAGTTGATTTGTTAGGTCTAGAAAAAACTCCAGTGCGGATTGAAGGTTATGACATATCGCATCTGGGTGGGACAAACGTGGTTGCTAGTATGGTTGTATTTACAAACGGAGTTAGCGATAGGGCAGAGTATCGTAAATTTAAAATTAGGGTTGATAAGAACGACGATTTTGCCAATATGAACGAAGTATTAACCAGGCGTCTGAGTGAAAAAAATTTGAAATCATGGGGTATGCCCGATTTGATATTGATTGATGGTGGCAAAGGACAACTCAGCTCGGCTTTAGCTGCTCGTAACGCGATGGGTCAAATACAGATTCCGTTTATCGGTCTAGCAAAACGTGATGAGCAAATTATTGTTTGCGACCATGGTGTATTTCGCGAGATAAACCTACCCAAAAACACACATATTATCAAATTGTTGCAACGAATTCGTGATGAATCCCATCGTTTTGCGGTTAGCTATCATACGGTCTTGCGCCGCAACAAATTTCTAGATAAATAACGCTTGTGCTATAGTATAAACAGATATGAAATCAAAAGCTTTTACGTTGGCTGAGTTGATAGTGGTAATTTCAGTGATTGGAATATTAGCCACGATTACGGTTATTGGCTATGGTAATTGGCGACAATCGGTTGATGAATCTGTTATAAAAAGCGACTTACAAGCAGTCACTGTGGCTATGGAAAATTACAGGAATTTTAATAGTGAATATCCTGGATCATATGCGCAAGCCTTATCATTGTTAAAATTGAGCCAAGGTGTAAATGTAGGCCCGTCTTATTCGAATTCAAACTCTTACAGTGTATGTTTATATAAATCGTTAGAATTAACTTATTGCATTTCGAATTATGACAAAACGCCGCACAAGGCGGCATAGTGGCCAATGGAAGTTATTTCGTGATATAATTAGTAATAACTTATGAATATGGATACAATTTTACAGATAGTTACGCTCAGCTCAGCAGTTTTAATGGTGTTGGCAGTTTTGCTACAGCAACGCGGTGCGTCATTAGGTGCCGGATTCGGTAGCTCGGGCGAATTACATACGACTCGTCGCGGCATTGACAAAAACTTATTTGAAATAACAATAGTTTTGGCTGTAATCTTCGTATTATCGATATTAGCTGGGCTGTTGCTGCCCTCTTTCCAATAGGTAATTTATGGCGGAAGATGGTGATGAAAAGAAATCTTGGTTGCCAAAGGTTAACTTTAATAAACGTAAAATAGCCAAACAAATGCGCAAAGTTGAAGGTGCGACTATTCGTCATACCCACAAGTTCATCGTAAAACGTTGGAGCAATGTTCGTGAATCACAACGTAGTATCGTATTGTGGATCCTGGCTATGGGTATATTGATTGCTGCTACAGGGCTACAGTTGATGTGGTTTCAGCAAAGTTACAAAACCCCAACGGCCACAAATGATGGGGTCTATGCCGAGGCAGTGATGGGTCCAGTTGATACATTGAATCCGCTATTCGCCAGTTCTAGTGCCGAACAATCTGCTAGTTATCTAATGTTTTCTAGGTTAGTTAATTATGATAAAACCGGTCATCTGGGTTACGATCTAGCTGCCTCAATCACATCTAATGAGACCAAAAGTGTTTATACTGTTAAAATTCGCGATGATGCTCGTTGGAGTGACGGTGTTAGTCTGACGGCTAATGATGTGGCCTTTACGATTGGCCTGATCAAGAATCCTAATGTTCGTACGGCAGTTGAGGGGTGGGGTGATGTAACAGTCAAAGTGATGGATGACTATACTGTTGAATTCAATCTAAAATCTGCCTACGCTGCCTTTGAGCATGCTTTAACTTTCCCAGTACTGCCGAAACATATATTGGGTGATGTTATCGCCAGTGGAATCCGTGAGAATTCGTTCAGTAATAACCCAATAGGTAGTGGCCCATTCAAATTTTCATTTACTCAGGATATAGATAAATCTCCAGGCCACGAAGTTATATATATGGTAAAAAACGATGGTTACTACCGTGGCAAGGCAAAATTAGATAGATTCCAATTGCACGTCTACAATAACAGCGAAGAAATCGCCAAAGCTATAACTAGCGGTGAGGTTAATTCAGCAGCTGATTTACGCCCAGCGGATTTGTCATCAATTAATGATGGTAAATATGACATAGAATCCAACCCAATTAACAGTGGTGTTTATGCGATTATTAATATCAAGAGCCCTATATTGCAAGACCTATCTGCGCGTCGGGCATTGCAGTCAGCTACTAATACTGATGCTATTAGGGCCGAATTACCAGATACTACGCCGCAATTAGATTTACCGCTAGTAAACAGCCAATTAACCGGTGATTTACCAACTGCTCCAAAATATGATTTGGCAGGTGCTCAAAAGATGCTAGATGATGCTGGTTGGCCTGTCGGGGCGCAGGGTATCCGCCAGAAAGACGGCGCAGATTTGAAATTGTCGGTTGTTACTATGAAAAATAGTGAGCTTGAGAGAGTGTTGGAGATATTGACCGGTCAGTGGCGTTTATTGGGTATTAACATTGAGACCAAAGTCGTTGACCCGAATGATGTTTCACAAAATGTTTTCCAAGGTATATTACAACCTCGTAATTATGATGTGCTGTTGTATCAATTAAATATTGGGGCTGACCCAGATGTTTATGCTTATTGGCATTCATCTCAGACCTCAGTTCAAGGTTCAAACTTTGCTAATTATTCCAATGCGATTAGCGATGACGCATTATCTAGCGCGCGCGTACGGTTTGAACCGTCACTGCGCAACGCTAAATATATTACTTTTGCAAAACAGTGGTTGTCTGATGTTCCGGCGATTGGGTTGTATCAAGCAACCGCTCAATATGTTAGTAGTAAAAACGTCAAATCAGTAGGTGACGAGAATATATTAGTATCATCAATTGATCGATATGCTGATGTTCTGAATTGGTCCGTCGGCACGCGCAGTGTCTACAAGACTCCATAAAAAAATCTGACTAAAATGTCAGATTTTTTTATTGGTGCAGCAGAAGCTACTATTCTTGAACGACTACTTAACAGTATGGCACAGTGGTTTATTGAAAACCATAACTATACCATTTTTAGACTACCTCAAGTGTCATCAATACAGAGGTCACAGCACATATTGGAAGCAAACTATGTCTTCTAGTATTACAACAAGGCAATACGACTTGAACTTGAAAGCAAGTTACATAATATATTAACAATAGGAGCGACAAATATGGAAGACAAAGTAAAAAAACAACAAGAGTTCATTGAATTAAGAGCTAAAGGAAATAGTTTTGACCGTATTGCTAAAAGGATTTCTGTTAGTAAAGGAACACTAATTGATTGGTCAAAGCAATTATCAGTAGATTTGCGAAATCGGATCAGTCTTGAGACCGACACCACTATTGAAAAATATCAACTAGCAAGGAAAAATCAACTTGAGCTATACGGCGTGCAACTAGCAAAAATACGAGAGGAGCTTGGAAAAAGAGATTTGAAGGAGGTCTCTACCCCTAAATTGATTGAAATGCAAATGAAGCTAATTGATGCAATAAATAATGACGATAAGACAACAATAACATTTAGCTCTAAAGGTCTGGAGTGGGACGATGAATCTTACAATTGGCAAGTTGGCTAAAACTGTTGAAATAGACAAGCAATCGTCCAAAGTGTATGATTAGAGTAGTTAATAATGTGGAAACAAAAGACTGGATAACCAGTTAGGGGGATAAATATGGAATTCAAAGATCAAGACCTAGCAATCTTTAAAAAAGGGAGTTATGTCCCAATAGACAATGATTTTATTACAGACGCGATTAAGTCAATGCAGCCTCTCTATGACATACAAGAAAAATATAATAAACACGATACAGATACTTTTATTAACGAAATCAGGGATAGTTTAGTCGGTAGGTATTTAGGATTTGAACTAATAAATGAGCACAAGCACGGTCTGGATGGGAAGAAAGCTGCCTCAAACCAATATCTTGAAGTGAAACAAGCGAGTTTTTCTGCACAGACTTGGGGCGGGACTTTTAACGACACTAACCTAGAAAAGGCTGAGGCATTTAAAGATAAAAAGACATTCTTAGTAGTGGCTATTTGGGATGGTATGACTGAGCTTCTTGCAATGGTTTATGGGCAAAATCCTGAGATCGGTAACTTCCTAGAAACAGCGGTAAGGAGAGTCGCAAATAGCTCAACCAGAAGCACCCAAAGTCTGAGTGTCGGTAATTTAGTAAATACATATGGGTTTAAGGTTATAGCACCACCTAATAGGTCAAAAGATGATGTTAGACAGTTATTTATTACAAAGAGTGCGTCATTTAGGGCAACACCTAGCGATGCTTTCGTTGATTATGATGAGTTTGTGGGTCAATAAATGGTCAAAGAAAATATTTATATCATTGGCGATGCTGGCAAAAGCCTAAAAGACATTGATAGCTCTTCTGTAAAATTGATATATATTGATCCACCCTACAATACTGGCTCAAAGTTTATTTATAATGATAAAAGGGAAAAGCAGGAGTGGCGTGATTTTATGTCGCCAAAGCTTATTGAAGCAAAGAGAGTCCTTTGCGACGAAGGTGTAATTTTTATTTCAATTGACGACAGCGAATACGATACACTAAAGGTCCTATGCGACAATGTATTTGGTGAAAACAATAAACTTGGAACGCTAATCACAAGACAAGCAACAAGAAGTAATTCTAAGCATATCAACACAATTCACGAATATGTTTTGTGCTATGCAAAAAATAAGGCAAAGACTCATAAGTTTGAGACAAAAAGGTTGAATATACCCCTATATAATCAAACAATAAATAAATTGATTAGATCAGTAAAACAATCTTATAGGACCGAAGGTAAAATCGCTGCCGAAAAACATCTAAAGAAGTTATTGAGTAATTATGAGCATATTGATGGCTTTTCGTGGCTAAGAAACTATAACCTTGTTGATGATGAGGGTAATATATTTTTTGCCAAGGACCTCTCAATGCCAGGTGAACCAAATAAATTGTCAATACCTGAAATTGGAGTAGAATTAGAACCACTAAAATCAAGACGCTGGACGATGAAGAAAAAGATGCTTGAGTTACACTCAAACAATCTACTGATATTTAAATCTGGAAGACCATATAGAAAAAGTCTACTGATTGATTCAAAAGATTCGTTAATGAGCATCCTAAACTTCTATTCTAGGCAAGGAACAAATGATCTTGAAAAACTCGGCTTAAAGAATCTATTTGACACGCCCAAGCCGGTGGATATGATAAAATTATTTATTCTTTGTGTGTGCCACGACGGTGATACAGTTCTTGATTATTTTGCTGGCTCAGCCACTACTGGACAAGCTGTATGGGAAGTAAACAAAGAGCTAGGCTATAACCTAAACTTCATATTGATTCAAATCTCAGAAAAGCTTGACCAAAAATCGCCAATAAGTAAAGTCCTAATTGAGAATAACTTATCCAACGACTTGGCTAATATCGGTATCTTACGCTTAAACCGCGTTAAGGACAAATTAGGAGACTATGACTTTAAGGTTATTGGTAGCTTAAAGAATGAAAAATAGTTATAGTCTGCTAAACAGTATTTGACATTAAATTATACAATGATGTATAATTATTGTTATGAGTGGTGATACAAAAAATAAACATCCCAAGTTCCCGGCAGATGGAACGTTTTTTGGTATCTCTGAAGGTAACTTATTAAGCCTTATGACGCTTGATATTGATAAACAGCATATTATGCGTAAGAACTTGAATACGCCACTATTACGTGCTTCTAGCACTGGAGCAAATTACCGTTTTATAAATTACCTTGATAGCGTAGGCTTGCTACGTGACACTGACGACGAACGTGGTGCTGGATGGCGAAAAATCAGCTTTCTCAAGCTTGTATATATTCTGGTCGTTATTGAACTTCGTGCATATGGTTTAAAAACCGAAGAATTGAAAAAGTTTAGCGGGCTCTTTTTGGATGGCGAGGACAATAGCGTTGCCTATTGTAGCGTAATGATGGTGTTAGGAGGCGTTGAAATGACTATTGTTGTCCATAATAATGGTGACGTGGCAATATTAGACCCTATGCATACTGGACTTTACGAAAGTGAAAAAGGATATGGTATGGTCCCAAGGCGTGGTAAGGGCGAAATACAACTCAAGCTATCCCCGTTTGTTAATGAAGCTCTAGAAAATATTGGCAAGAGCCCTGTTACTATTCGCCATTGGTTTGGGAAAAAACAGAATGATGAAATGCTAAAGGGCAGTTTAAGCAACGCTGAGTTAACTGCGGTGTCAGAAATGCGAAATCTAGACTATGCTGACACACTAAAAATACGTCAAATGAAGGATAAGCGGACAATGATTGATGTTGAACGAGCTATCCCAAGAGATGATGAGCTTGCAAAACAACTGGCATCCATAGTGGATGAGTATGGCGAACTAACAATTGCCACAGAAGGCGGAAAGGTGGTCAACTTAAAAAAATCCCAAAAAACTATCATCAAAGACTAACACGTCCCTCACTATGTAAGCACTACAGGTGCAGCGGTTCGTTTAAAACTAATTAACCTTAAACTTGTAGTTATATCAAAGCACTTGGGTAATTACGCAATGAAAGCGTAGTTTGAAATGGAACAACCAACCCAAGAAGCAATAGCAACAAACCTAGTTAAATTAGTTGAGGCACTGGAAACAATAAAAGTTACACCAGAACGCCTAAAGACGAACAAAACTTATATGAGCGACAATAACGGTAGCTTGGTGGAGTTTTAACAAAGTTATGACTATTTGCTCTAATATGACAACCGCAGCAAAAAAATATACTTATAAAAAGAAAGTCGTGATAGACCCGGGTAGACCACTACGGTATGCACTTTATGTCCGTAAATCTTCTGAAGGTGAAGATGCTCAAGCAAAGTCATTACCAGACCAGATAAATGCCTGTATGGAATGGGCTAAACACGAAGGTCTAATAGTGACAGGTAAGCCCATACAAGAAGCCGCATCAGCAAAAGCCGCATATAACCGACCAAAGTTCACGCAACTGTTAAAAGACGTCGCAGAGGGCAAATATGACGGTATTTTAGCGTGGCATCCTGACAGACTGGCAAGGAACGCACTTGAAGCCGGTATGGTGATAGATATGATTGACAACGGCACTATTAAAGACCTAAAGTTTCCGACATTCCATTTTACTAATGATGCAAACGGCAAAACAATGTTGGGCATTCTGTTTGTAATGTCAAAACAATATTCAGAGCATTTAAGTGAAACTGTGCAACGTGGCGTGAACAGCAACTTTGAACAAGGCAAGTCAGCCGGCGTCCATAAATGGGGCTATTTGCGTGATGATGTAACTGGCTACTATGAGCCTGACCCGAAGTATTTTGAAATCATAAAGCGTGGCTGGGATATGCGTCTAGAAGGTCACACGATTGAAAGCGTGCTAGAGCATTGGAAGAGTCATAATGTCCACAGATATACCAAAATAACTAGAAAAAATAAAAAGAGTCGCAAGATTGTATTGGACAGTAAGCAGACTGCATCCAAACTGTTTCACGACCCGTTCTATTACGGGATATTGATACAAGCCGAACAGGAGGTCAACCTTTGCACGGTCAGCAACTTTAAGCCGATGATAAGTCAAGAACACTACGACCAAGTTCAGGCAAACAGCCAAGAACGTGCCAGAGTTATTCCATCCGGGAATAAAAAACGTGCAACCTTCTACCCCCTACGTGGTATGGTTTTCTGCGATGTATGTGGCGGCAAGATGGTTGTGGGCAAGAATAGGTCTAGCACAGGCAAGCACTACCTAACATACCGCTGTGATAATGAAAAATGCGGACGGAGCATTAAAAGTGTCCGAGCAAAAAACATCTTTGAGCCACTATATAAAGTGCTAGAAAAAATGAAGTTTTCAGATAAAGAGTATGGCTATTATAGTAAACACATTGACCAATACACGGAAGATAAGGTCATTGAATTTCGTCAACAAAGGCGTAGTCTAAAAGGCAAACTTACCTTTTTGGAAAAAGCTGTTGAAGACAAATCACATCAATTCGCTGAATTACCGAAAGACACACCCCAATCAGTTCGTAATGTCATTTTAAATGACCTAGAAAGCCTTCAGAATGAAGTAATTGACGTCAAAGACCAATTAGAATTACTAAACAGCAAAATAGTTGACCCCAACAAGGTTCGTATTACAAAGGAAGAGTTCTTGAACTTGACCAATTCATTAAAAGATAAGATGGAAGCAGGCACGAGCGTAGAAAAGGACATACTCTGCCGCATATTGTTCTTGAACGTGCATTTAGATAACAAAAATAGTCCATCCTTCATCTGGAATGAACCATTCGCAACCTTGCTTAAAAGCAAGAAAATCAATTCTGGTGCGCGCGAGAAGACTTGAACTTCCACGTTCTTGCGAACACTAGCACCTCAAGCTAGCCTGGCTACCAGTTACAGCACGCGCGCATCATAATGATTATAACATCATTAATCTGTTTCGTATCTTGACATATCCGATGTTGTTGAGTTATTATACCTAAGTTATGGGCGCTTAGCTCAGTTGGCTAGAGCACCTCGTTTACACCGAGGGGGTCGGGGGTTCGAGCCCCTCAGCGCCCACCAATAAAAACTCCAACCCTTGTGGTTGGATTTTTTATTGGTATGTCTTGAGGGCTCGAGTCCCCGACACCAAGGGTCGGGGGTGAGAACTGCCAGCGGCAGTTCGCAAGGCCGGAAGCTGGATGGCAACTTGTTGCCACCAACTGAGGCGGGGTCGAGAAAAATTCGGGACGAATTTTATCGTGACCGAGCCCCTCAGCGCCCACCAAATTATAATTCCAACCTTTATGGTTGGGATTTTAATTTGTGCGCACTTTGGGGCCTCAAATCCCCGTCCAGGGGTCGGGGGCGAAAACTGCCACGTCGGCAGTTTGAGAGTCGGAAACCTGGATGGCGGTAACGCCACCAAGTTGAGACGGGGTCGCGGAAATTTGCGAAGCAAATTATCTGTGACAGGAGTGCCAGTGGCAATTTGCAAGGCGACGTCACAAATGAGCTATGCTCATTTGACTGACTCGCGGGGTCGCCAAGGGTGACCGAGCCCCTCGCGCCATCCTTACTAATAACCTTATGCTTGACAGGGGTTACTATAAGATTTAGAGTATAGGCACTTACACTATTGTGAGAATTTTGTACCTTGAAAAGGAGGAAGCGCAATGAACGATTTATTCGATTTTCAAGCACGTCCGCAAGCTGCATGGTTAACCACCAATAGGCAGTGTGATGCTAGATGCCCACATTGCTATGCAAAAGGAACCCGATATAACCCATCAGATGATATGACGCTAGAAACTGCAAGTTCGATTCTATCACTACTAAATAGTATGGATATTAAATTGGTAACAGTTTTGGGTGGAGAGCCATTGATGTGGGAGCCGTTAGTAGAGTACAACCGTATTGCTAAAAGTTATGGCATGGAATCAAGAATGGCAACAAATGCATTCCGATTCGGTGATGATGATTTTTGGATGAAGTACATGGAGCAGCCTTGCAATTTGATCGGTGTTTCTATCAAAGGCGTTGGAGCAGAAATGCTAAAACGGCTAGCGAATGTTAATGACCATGAAAGGGCCGAGCGAGGTGTTAGACGAGCATTAGATTGTTATAAAAACGGTGTTAGCACTGTATTTAGCAGTTTAATGTCGCCAGATGACCTATGGGGAATTGCCAAAACGACTCGTGAGTGGGGAGCTAAAACAATTTCTATAGGATTTGCTTGTGCGACTTTGGATTCACATGGCAAAGCATCATCAAAGAATTACATGATTGACCCAAACAATTTTAAAGCGTTCATAGAAGTTTATGATCGAATTGATGAATTGTTTGATGGTGGCGTTGTCTTTGAGCCGCAGTTGCCATTCTGTATGTTTGATGCGGATTTTATTGATAAATTAATTGATAAAGCCCAGTTATCAAATGGCTGTTTTGTTAATAGTCGTGGTGGATTCACACTAGACAAGAATGGAAACGTTCTGGTTTGTAATTCGATTTACCATGAACCTATTGCCAGAATTGGTCAGGATTTTACAGATGGTGAATCTTTGATGAGACGTCTCAATGACGAATCTGTCAAAGATATTTTCAAAGATTTAACACGTTATCCGTCGGATGTCTGTCTGGGTTGTGACTACAAGCGATATTGTCGTGGTGGCTGTTTAGTCAATTGGACTGTGTTAAAGCCAGATATGGTAAAACCAGTGATTAGGGGGGTGTAGTTATGAAAAAGTCTTTTATCGGTTTGAACAAGACTGGGCCAAGGGAGACCGAGTTAGTTGAAGCGTTGTCTCCGAATTGTGCCAAATCACATTGTGCTTGCGACAGTAATTGTAGTGAGCCGCGTATTATTAAACAAGGGTATTCGGGTGAAGAAGTTGAAAAATTTGTGAAAGATGCCGTCGAGGCAGCTCGCAGAGAAGATGCTCAAAAAAGGCAAAAGGGGCAGGAACCTCCTACCCCAGCGTCCAAACCAAAGACCCGGCGCAAAAAAAGATTCATAGAGTAATGTAAGTCAGCCACCGTATCGGAAACGATCGGTGGTTTTTAATTTGACAAAGTCTGACTGTATAAATTGCGCGTCGTTATATTATATGCTATGGTATTTTAATGAGCTGTGAGGTGCCCAAATATATTAGCCCTAATGAAATAAGGGAACAGGATAGATTATCCAAACAATTGGAGAATTCTTACTATATTAACTTTATTGACGGTGACAATGAAGAGGTGATGTTAGGTATCCCCAGCGTATCTGAACAGATAGTTGCCCAAAGTTTAAGATTGAATCAGATGTCGGGTGAAATAGTAGAAATTGTATTCGATAATACTATTATTCAGCCTTTAAAATATGAGACCGAAGAAGAGCAAAAATTCCAGCAAGAACTCAAAAGATTCGAAGATATGAGCGAAGAGGCCAAGGAAAGATTATTGAACAAGTTTGCCGAGATGACCAAAGATGTTGGATTTGGTGAGAATGTACATGGTTTTGCATACGATCCAAAAACAGGTGAATCTGTCATAACTGGGGATTGCTATCATACAGTTGCAAACAAAGTTTTAAGCAATAAACTAGAAGCCACTGAGGAAGATTATGATCGTTATGAGCGTCGTCGCATTTTGTATGGTCTAATATTCACTGTAGAAGAGTTTTCTGTACCGATTTTCAGACAGGCGTACAATAATTATCTAGATGATAATTGTCATAGTAAATCAATTCATTTCCTAAGCAGACAACAAGACTTTATACCTATAGACTATGAAGGCAATATCATTAAACCTATCTCTAAATAATAGTTGGGTGTAAATAACTTCAATTTGACAACACCTAGCTTGCATTTTATAGCTATCTGTGCTATAATGGAAAGATAAGCAGCCCTAAAAGGGCATATTTTTATGAAAGATGGTTCTAGTATATGAAAGACAGTTCAAAAATCCGAAACGTTGCCATAATCGCCCATGTCGACCACGGCAAGACGACTATTGTTGATGGGCTGTTGAAACAGTCTAATACTTTCCGTTCTAATCAGGCCGAAATGGCACAATCATTGATTATGGACAGTGGCGACCAGGAACACGAACGTGGTATTACGATTACTGCCAAGCAAACTTCTGTTTACTATGGCGATTACAAAATTAATATTATTGATACCCCAGGACACGCGGATTTTAGCGGTGAAGTTGAGCGTACATTAAATATGGCCGACGGCGTATTGCTGATTGTTGATGCTCAAGAAGGCCCAATGCCACAGACTAAATTTGTGTTGTCCAAGGCCCTAGAATTAGGCCTAACCCCAGTTGTCGTCATCAACAAAATTGACAAACCTGCTCGTCGTATTGACGAAGTCGTTGATGAGATTGCAGACCTGTTCCTAGAATTAGCGGTTGATGAATCGCAACTGTATTACCCAGTTTATTATGCGATTGGTCGCGATGGTAAAGCTTGGAAAGAATTGCCAGACAACCCATCTGAGCACACTGATTTAACACCGATTTTTGATGCAATCGTTGGTGATATCCCGGCGCCCAAAGTTGACGGCGATGGGTCACTGCAATTACTAGTTACAGCATTACAATACGATTCGTTCCTAGGCAAATACGCTATTGGCCGTATTACTCGCGGGTCAGTCAAAAAATCTATGCCAATCACATTGATCAAACGCGACGGTGATAAAATCGTTGGCAAAATCGACAAAGTTTTCGGTTACCGTGGTCTGAATCGTGAAGAAATCGATAGTGCGATTGCTGGTGACATCGTTGCAATTACTGGTGTAGCCGATGCACACATTGGTGAAACTATTGCTGATCGTGACAACCCCGAGGCGTTGCCGGTTATTGATGTTGAGGCTCCGACAATTAGCATTTACCTAGGTCCAAACACCAGCCCATTCAAAGGTCGCGAAAGCCAGTTTAACACTTCTCGTCAAATCGGCGAACGATTAAAACGCGAATTAGAAACTAACGTTAGTTTGCGCGTTGAAGACGACGGAATCGGATTTAAAGTTTCTGGCCGTGGCGAATTACACTTGTCAGTATTGATTGAAACATTGCGACGTGAAGGATTTGAGTTTGAAGTCGGTCGTCCACAAGTTGTTACGATTATTGAAAACGGAAAAACAATGGAACCAGTTGAGGAATTATTGGTTGAAGTTTCCGGTGAATTCTTAGGCGTAGTTAGCCAAGAATTAGGCAACCGTCGTGCTGCCATGACCAAACAAGAACAAACCAGTAGCGGCACAACCCGTGTAACTTATATTCTGCCAACTCGTGCATTGATTGGTCTACGCAACTTGTTGCTGACTGATACCAAAGGTACAGTTATCATGAACAGTCTGCCTCATGGCTACCAGCCACTAGGTCCAAAACTGCAAAAAATCCGCAACGGCGCAATCATTGCGACCGAAGCTGGCGTTACAACTCCATACGCATTACAAATGGGCGAAGACCGTGGCGAATTATTCGTCGGTCCTGGTACACAAGTTTATGTTGGTATGATTGTCGGTTTGTATAACCGAAATGATGACCTAGAAATGAATGTTTGCAAAGCCAAACACCTGACCAATATGCGCAGTTCATCCAGTGACGGTACTGTCCAATTGACGCCATTTACTGATTTGAGCCTAGAACAATGTATTGATTTCATTGAAGACGATGAATTGTTGGAAGTCACTCCAAAATCACTGCGTCTACGCAAACGACATCTAGATCCAAACCAACGCAAAAGAGCTGCAAAGCAATAGCTTTAGTAGATTATAGATTTTAGATTATGGATTATAGTATGGTCTTGAGTTTGTTTTTGATTAAATATTAGCCGTACATCATGTCACCCAGGAATAGGATGATGTATATAATAAAAATAGCTGCTACTGCTATAAAGCTGATTATTCTCACGGCTAACTCTCTTGGTGTAAGCTGCCCAATTTGTTGTGCATATTGGCTAATTGTTTTTTGTGATTTATCATTGGTATCCTTTTTTAAGGCTTGTGGTGACTCGTAATCTTCAATATCCAGGGCTTCATAAAGGGTTTTGGCAGATTCTGTGATGAAACCCCTGCTGCTTCTTCCGTGGCTTTTCATGATATCTATGGCAGATTTAAGCTGTTCGCGGGTTTTATATTCATCGCCCTGAACCCAGCTCAGTAATGCCCCCGATTCATAAATGATAAATATAAGTGGACCGGCATATTTTTTGTGTCGCAGCTCATCGCTGGCATTTGTTATTATGACCTTTAGCTTCTTTATATTATTAGTCGGTATTTCACCAGACGTACATGCCTCATCTAATTTCTTGGCAGCATCAATGAGTATATCTATTTGTTTTTCTTGATGAGGTGTTGTATCATTCCGCATAGTTTATAATTAAAATTATATCATAAATCACTTATTGCGGATTACTTCGTCCGGTAAAAAGCCTTTGTCGTGTTCGAAACCGGCTTTCCATTCATAATCTTTACAATAACCTAGTTCTGACATTAGTGGGGTGGAATTGTTGCGCAGATGTAATGGCACCTGGGCGTCGGGGTATTTTTTCGCCAGTTCGGTTGCGCGCATTAACGCGTCATATGATACGCGCGATTTTTCACTTTTGGTCAGGGCACAGACGACATGTGATAATATAATTGCTGATTCGGGCATACCGACGCGTTCAACGGCCATGAATGCATTTAGCGCTAGCCCCAGTGCGCCATTGCCGGCTAACCCAATATCTTCGCTGGCAAATATCACCATACGGCGGGCGATAAATTTAGGATCTTCGCCGGCGTCAATCATTCGGGCCATATAATACAGGGCAGCGTCAACATCGCCGCCACGCATACTTTTGATGAACGCACTGATGATCGTGTAATGTTTGTCGCCTTTTTTGTCATATCCGGGTACGCGTTTTTGAGCAGCGGTTTTGACGATTTCGGGCGTGACTTTTTCGCCCATGCTTAGAGCCAGTTCTAGGTTGCCTAACGCTACGCGAGCATCACCAGATGACAATTCGGCTAGGTAGTCCAGTGCGGCTGGGGTGACTGATTTTGTCTTATGCTCCAGTTTTAGTGCAGTTTTTAATATCTGGATAATTTCAGGTTTGTCCAGTGGTTGTAGTACTAGTACGCGACTACGAGATAATAATGGATTGATAATTTCAAAACTAGGGTTTTCGGTTGTAGCACCAATTAATGTAATCAGGCCAGATTCAACGTGGGGTAAAAAAGCGTCCTGCTGGGCTTTGTTGAAACGATGAATTTCATCAACAAATAATATTGTTCGTAGTTTCAAATTCCAATTCTGGCGGGCGTGTTCAATAATCTTGACGACGTCTTTTTTGCCGCTAGTAACAGCTGATATTTCTATAAATTCGGCTTTCACCTCGTTAGCTATAATTCGTGCCAGGGTAGTTTTGCCACAACCGGGCGGCCCCCATAAAATTAAGCTAACAGGTTCTTGATTGCGAACAATGCGTCGCAATATCTCGCCGTCGCCCAATAAATGAGTCTGGCCAATAACGCCATCTAATGTGGTTGGTCGCATCCTCTCCGCTAATGGCACTCGTTGCATATACCCATTATACCTTGAAAAGTAGCAAATAATACCTTACAATAGATGCTACCGGTGCGGCTCTTTAGCTCAGTGGTAGAGCAGAGGCCTGAAGAGCCTTGTGTCCCCAGTTCAAATCTGGGAGGAGCCACCAAATAAATAACCCCATCTTTTGATGGGTTTATTTATTTGGCTTGCCCTCTCCAGATTTGAACTGGGGTTTTTGTCAAAGACAAAAATAACCCCAGTGCATGAAGTGATTGAAATAAAAAAGTATTTATATTTTTTTATGAATGAACGGATATAGGGAGTGGGGCGACCGCCTTCTGGGAGGAGCCTCAAACTATTGCCTTTTTGCACTTTAACCCTTATAATCGTTTAAGCATGCGGGTTTAGCTCAGTTGATAGAGCGCTTCCTTGCCAAGGAAGAGGTCGAGAGTTTGAGTCTCTTAACCCGCACCAATAAAATTGTCTCGGTCAGACCGGGACTATTTTATTGGTCTGAGATTATGATTCAAATTCTCGACCTCAGAGGTAGAGAGTGAGAACTGCAAGTCTGCAGTTCGCAAGGCCGGAAGCTGGATGACAACTTGTTGTCACCAACTGAGGCGGGGCCGAGAAAAATTTCGGAGAAATTTTATCGTGGCTGAGTCTCTTAACCCGCACCAATTAAAAATCTGACCTTTTGGTCAGTTTTTTATTTGGCATGTAACTTAGTTGTTAAATTGTCTTATCTATGTCAATATATAGATATGAATAATGAGAAACTACAAAAAACGCAGGAATTTGACCCAGGATTAACTTCTATCATTGAGGGTGCTTATGATTTAGTTGATGAAAAATATGGTGTTAATAGTGAACACCCAAAGAATTTTCATAATCTAGTGCATACCGCAAATGTAGTAGAGGCGGCTATGGCTATGGCCGATAAGGCTTTGGCGAATGGTAAAATTAAGCCAAATGATAAAAAGCTAATTGCTATCGCTGCAGCTTATCATGATACCGAGCAACAATTAGGTGGTGGGGCTAATGAAACTGCGAGTGCGGTTCTAGCCTTGGAGGCCATGCGCCAAATCGGTACCTTTTCTCAAATAGATGAGCAAGATGTGACTGATATGATAATGGCGACCAAAATATATTTTGATGAAAATGGTATCATGCGCCAATCTGCATCGGATGATTATAGGACACAGATAATCGCCGACGCCGATCTGTCTCATTTGGGCGGCCCAACGGAATTATACGAAGAAAGATTTATTAGTCTATTCCGCGAATTTAACCCAACATTAGATACCGATGATGATAAGTTTAAGGCTTTTCTAAAAAACCAAGAGGCTTTTATGCAAAACCACAGCTATTACACATCAGAAGCATCAAATATTTTTAATGGTAAAGATACAAACATTGAATACACCAAGGATCTAGTAAGCTCAATTGTAGATTGACGTTAATTTTCAAACTCTCGGCTGCACCAATCAAAAAAGACCTAATTT
>Ga0194063_10000427_pt1 | contig 31285 bp, 17 predicted proteins | sample SepL3720m_MetaG_FD_155459 | JGI IMG/M metagenome (GOLD analysis project Ga0194063, IMG submission 155459) | Anoxic zone freshwater microbial communities from boreal shield lake in IISD Experimental Lakes Area, Ontario, Canada - Sep2016-L373-20m | ecosystem: Environmental > Aquatic > Freshwater...
GTCCCCTTGCAGCAAGATGACTTGACCTCTATAATATATTTATCGCCACTGGGCACTAATTTTGTTGTATGGAGGGAAGATGAATATACGAAATTTTATAGCCAAGATCCTCGTGATCTCTCTTTTTGTGACCATCTTGCCATATCAGCAGGCGATGGCAAAAAATGACATGCCAGCCACACCTACTCCAACACTTGGTGAGGGACAATATGATGAGGCAGGAAGCATATGGGAGTGGCAACACGAAGATACTGATGGCGGAAGATGGGTTGTGATACACACTATTGCCCAAAAAGTTAACGGACAAATTGTTTACCACAAAATCAAATATGGACAAGATGCTGCAAACCTACAGACAACTTTTTCAATGGTAGACTATAAAAATGAAACTCGAAGTCTCGGCGGTCAATATTGGTTCAAGATGGAAACATATGACGACGACGGTGTTAGTGGATACAATATTTATATCTATATACATTCCAGAGGAACACAGAACCCACCAATACCATCGCCCTCGCAAACGCAAATAACGCCGCCCGGTGAGTACAACCGAGACTTTGCTGATCCATCTTACCTCGGAACAATCGTGACATCAGCCAAAAAGGCTTACGGCCTTTACAAATGGGTCTATACAGTACCAAAAGGCAAAATGCAAGACGCTGGGTATTGTATTGACAAGGGGCAGACAGCAATCGTGAGAGATGTCACTGGCGTGAGGCAGATAGAGAATCTGGGCATGATAATCTTTGGCGCAACCACGGGGTACCGATTGGAAAATACATATACGAATGCCGCCGACGAAACAGCTATGTGTATGCAGCCAGTCATGAAATTTCAGTATGGCGACAAGACGAAAGCTGTGGAAAATTATCTAACTGCCACTAATGATTATCTAAACTCCAGAGATATCATAAACAAACCGAATGTAACTGAAGAATTTATTACACCGGAGGAAATATCTGAAGCAGGCTGTAAATCTCCTCTTGGAAATGAGGCTGATGCAAAAAATACTTTCATGAAAAATTACGATGAATATATGACCGTGCTCTGGGACAATGCCGTTGACAATAATGGCAACAGCATCGTTGTACCCGGAAATGTAAAAGACAAATACAAGGAAAACACTATCAATGCAATGAATGGCGATATGCCGGATATTACGAAGATTAATTCATTTAAACTACCCGGAGTTGATTGGGGTGGTATGTACCAACAATATTATGGAGGTTACGGAATAAAAAACTATCCCGGTTCAGGGTATGGACCTGCCCCCGATGCGCAGTATCCCAACATGTTTTATGATAAAAACATGCTAGATCGTATGGATGCCCCTCTTAAACAGATTGAAAGTAGATGGAGCAAAAAACCCACACCAGAAAACGCACTTACGCTCCCTGACAAAAAGGTGATTGATATGGAAAAAACCCAAATCAAGGCCGCCGAGGCGGTAACGAAGAAAAATGGTGGCTCCGTCCCAAATGGCGGGTTAACACTACCACAGGCCTCATGGATTCTAACTGGAGTAGCTGCAACCGGTCTTATCCTTGCCAAAACAGGAGTTTTTGCGGCGGCCTGGGGCGGAGTTAAGACCGCCGCTGTTAACTATGGAATTGCGATGTATTTAGATTTTGGTGTCGCCATAGAAAGTGCTGGAGCAACAATAGGAGTAGCTCTTGGTGCAACAGTAATTTTAATTGCTCTCGCGGTCGCTTTAACTGTTCTGGCAATAACTTATGCCAACGTAGACAAATATTACAACCAGAATCTGGTAAAGGCACAGACAGCATTGCTTTATTCGACTTTCTTGGCAAGTAATGCGGCTGATTTCCACGCTTGCATGCTTCAAAATTCAGTCAAGGCAAACAAAATGGACGCAGCAAAAGCTATTAAGCTTGGCTTAACCGACGAGAATGTTAAAAACGAGATGATGAATATCGCTTATGGCAAGAATAATTATGCCAAATCGGTAGTGACAAATATAAAAAATGCTGGAAACTGCCCAGATATTAATCTTATGAATATGGGGCAGACATTGCAAAGTGCAATTTGCAATGTCTTTTATATGCTCAACTCCCTGATTAATGTATTGGCCAACGGGGTTCGAGACTTTATGGTCAATAACATCTTGTCATTTAATACCCTAGGACCAGTACCAAAAATTATAAATACTGCATGAACAGCGAATTTCTAAAAAAATATTCACTCCTTTTTTTCTCCTTACTCGCCTTCTCGGTGCTAGTAAGTTTGATATTTTATAATTACGCTTCTGCTGGAGCAATTGCTCTGACGCTTGAATCAAATGCCGGAGTAATGAAGAGCTGGAAACTCATCATAGGTATTGCCAACAGTTTCGTCATCTTGATTTTAATCGTAGTTGCTTTTGCTGAAATACTACACATCCAAATAGACACATATGCCGTTAAAAAGATTTTACCATCGATCATTATGGCTGTTGTTGCAGCTAACTTCAGTTTTCTCTTGTGTCGAATCGCCGTCGATTTAAGCACGGTAGCTATTGTAAGGTTTTCTGTGATAAATGATAGTTTGGGAAATAACCTCACCGATTCTACTTGGATACCTTGGGACATGGACAACGTTGGGCAGAGTCTATTTAACGCTATCATCACACCAGTATTTACTTTGGTATTGCTGATCGCATATGCAGTTCTAGCCTTTTTGTTCTTCATCAGGAGCTATGTAATATACTTTTTGGTTATCGTCTCTCCAATAGCCATCATGGCCATGGTGTTACCAGTCACCAAAAAATTCTTCGATCAGTGGCTCGGACAATTTCTTCGCTGGGCATTCCTACCAGTTCCATCGATGGCGCTCTTGGGACTGATGGGAATATTCCTAACACAAATACCTAACGGTCTTTTAAGAATAGCCTACTCTTCTGTCTGTCTTTATGGTGCGATCATATTGCCTTTTCAGCTCGGCGGGCCGATCATGCAAAAATGGAGTACATTGCCTGGCCATGCCTTTAAGCAACTTGGTGGAGTTGGGGCGAGGATATCAAATTATGGGCAAAGAAGAAGAAAAATGTACGGAGACAATGACAGACTGGGCAACGCAATGAACAGTATTGGTGGTTTTATCAACGCCCCATACATGGTCAAGACACTGCAAGACAAACACAAGGCATATGTGACTGATCTCGGTAAGGCCGAAAGCAAGACTTGGGTAAAAGGCGCTCTTGGCGGAATGAGTGGGCAACTTGAGTCCATGGGTCTTCGTCATGCTGATGATCTGGCCAATAGCACTGCCATGACGGATGCCCAACAGATTATGGCTGTAGAAAATACTATTCGTGGTGCAATCAATGCTACCCCTGCGCTTCGAACCAGGCAACAACAGAGGATGGTCGAGGGCATCGACACAAAACTTGGAGGTGCTGGAAATTATGATAACCCACTCGTTAGTGATGCTCGAAAGAACGATGCCCTTCGTAGGTACTTAGCTTCTGAATCCCAAGGCAGTCTAGCTACAAAGCATCTTGGGTTAGCAGGACTTACCAATGCCAGTGACATAGTGTTGGCACAGGGATGGGCTAAAAATGCAATTGTAGATATACGTGGGAACAGGACCAGGGCCGACTTCGAAAGAGTATACAGAGGTGGGCCACCGCCGACGCCACCGGGGGGGCCACCGCCTCCCGGACACTTGCCAACGGGAGCAGTTGGCCAGACAACAGCCAACAGTGCTGCTGAGGGAGAAGGAGGTACTGGCAATATGCGCCCAGTGCCGGTTGTGATTATGGAAAATCGTGACCAGACGATAAGAGATGGAATGTCGCATATTGCCAAATACGACGCCATAACCAAAGAAATATTGGCAGGAGTACAGAACGGTACGGTTCCCCCGACAAACCTGACGGGATTAATGGACGGAACGATGTCAGACGACAAGAAAGCCAGAGCTGTCGAGTCAATGGTACCAAGTCTTCAAGGCCAAGATCCAGTAAAGATTGCTGAAGCGTTGGCACTTCTAAATAGATCTTCGTCTGCAAGAAGTGGCAACGGAGATTATAATACTGTGATGAACGAGATCAAAAATGCATTAAACAATCATGCTAATAATTCTGCTTTGGGCAGCACTGTACTCGACCACATGGGCAACAATAGCAACAACACCATCGGTAGTTATATAGGCAACGAGCAAGCGATGAAAGAACTGGCCGGATCTGTCGCTGATATGCATATGGCAATCAACAACCTTGGAGAAAGACCAGCGATCGATCACACTGAACTTGCAAAAGTATTGAAAGAATCAATGATTGGACTGGTTGGCAAAAATGGTGGTGGCAATGGTGCCAATACCTCTATGTCGTCACTTCTGGGTGGTACTGACGAACAAGCGAAAAGACGATTTGCAGAGACAATGGGTAAGGCTGTGGCAACAAGCATGGCCAAGCAAGGAGCGAATATGAGAACACCGGCGCCGGAACCGCAGAACGGGGTTTAATCAAGCAAGCTGGTAAGCTATTAAATATTTAAGCCGGTAAACAAAAACTTCTCGACTCGTCAGACTCGCCCCAAAGGGGACATTTCAAGTCTCGAAGAATAAATTGTTATGGTTCGAGCCCTGCGTGTCAGTAGACAGGTTGTCGAGAACAGCACGTTGAAGCGTGGCTACAAGAATGACAAACATTATTGAAGAGAAATTATGAGCGAAAACAAACCACAACCTGATGAAACACCACTCGGCCCAGTCCCAGTCAAATCTCTTTTAGATAGATTAAGAGAAGAGACAGAAGGAGGAAGTCAGGAAACAGAAGACAGGAGTCAGGAGACAGTCGAGACTATTCCACCAGTCCCCCCTGCTGTTGTCGAGGAAAAGAATCAATCCCGAGAACGCAAAAGAGCATTTTGCGACAAACAATCGTTTGTCGACTTTGCGAAATATTGTATCGATGGCGGTACCGAAGACTTGATCATTCTGGCCGAAAAAGATTTGGCTGAAAAAAGAAAAAATCAGACAGAGGCAGATAACACAGAAGAAAATGAGGCAATGAAAGAGGGCGTGGAGGCGATCAACAGATTTATTTTTTCCCCAGAGTGGAAGACCGTCTGGCAAAAATTTGACGCCCTAAAGGCGAACCCCGAATATGCAAATATTGACCAAAGAAAAAAAGATATTCAGCAAGCGATTCTGATGCCAGTGATCAACGGGCACTTGACCGCACAGGACGCCGCAAATTTGGTCTCTGGTGTTGATATCTTGCCTGAAAATAATACTGGCGACTCGACCCAAAGCCATGGTTACGATGGCATTCTTTTCTATTCCCCTAGCAGCCGCAAGATATTGATCGCCGAACGAGCGCTCAAAGACAAATATACCGAAAATCGAAACGGCACAGAAGTTGAGATAAAGTTGAACTTTGGTCATATGATCTCGCACGAGATGGGTCATGGTCTGACGGCTGAGGCGGGAGCCACACCACGAACAAGCGCCGAACTGGCGAAGCAAATAACTGATAAAGAGCCGAATTTTACTTCCAAGATGCTTTCCGAAGCTCGAAAGATGATCGACAATGCGGCGATATACAAAGACGCACAGCCGATGCATGTCAAAACTGTATTGGAAGGACTTTCAAACATCGGCGAGCAATATGACAAGATGACTGATCCTGAGAAACAAAAAGTTGGCACACTGGAGAATTATACGAACATACGCAAAATTATGGCGGCAGACGAGATTATCACCGACTACACCGCCGTCTTTTTGCAAACCGATGGCAGTTTTGCCGACTTCGCTGAGAAATGTATCTTGGTGGCCGACAAAGATGGTCTGTCGAGGTATTTGGCTGGGCCGATCGCAGGAGAAAATATTGACGCAACAGCTTTTGCCCTTGGCAAGTTGCGACAGATCAATGGTGAGCTAACCGCAGCTGAGAAGAAAGAACAAGCGACAGACGATGAAAACTTTGCTCGCGAAAACCCAGAAAATGCTGGATATCTGCTTCGCGAAACCAGAGAAGATGTTTTGAAAAAATATCCAGAGATCAGCCGATTGCTTGAATCCTATCAAGCTTTTTATGGAGATATAGTGGACATGAAGGGCAAAACTAGGGGCAAGATCACGATGGGCCAAGGGACCGAAGACGACGATATGATCTCCGAAGGCTACGGCGGCGGTTTTGATGGTGGCAGAAGTATGGGCGGTAGTGGCAATGATGGCATCGCCATGGCGAACGATCTCCTCGGTATCGCACATCACCTTCTGTCTGGCGTTGGCGTGGTAACTGGTAGCGAGATGCAAATCAGGGGCGGACAGACCGCGGGTGCAGGAGCGCCAATTATTCCAAGCGAACAAAGATCAATTCCGAGTGTCGAAGGAACTATGACGGCAGAGCAAATTGAGGCAGCCAAAAAGGAGAAAGAAGAAAAAGAACGATTGGCGAAAGAAAAAGAAGAGACAGAAAAAGCCGCAGCTACGAGTCCGGAAAGTAACAAGCCGGCAGGATAGAAAGATGAACAGTTTTTAAGTGTTTAAGCCAGACAGTGAAAACAGGTCACTTTGCTAAGGCTGTTCTCCACGAGGTCGAACCATAACTAGTACCACGGCATTCTTATTGTTATTCTTCGAGCGAGCCTTGCGAGTCGAGAAGTAATGATAGATTGCCGCGCCTGCCTGCCGGTAGGTAGGTCGAAGACTTCTCGCAATGACAAACAGTTCTGTCCTTCCTGCGCAGGCAGGAATCTAGATATAATAGCAACTTCAGAATATGCTCTCCTAGGCGCTCACGCGACGACGGGATTCCTGCCTACGCAGGAATGACACAGGGATAGGTGGAAAAGTATAACAATGTTTAAGTGTTTAAGCCGAATAATTTACTAGTTGATAGTTTTATAATTTTTGCTGTTGCAATTAAAATTGTGTTACAATAACAGGTAGTTAATGTGCACAGTTTTATAGTATAGAATGCGCCAAAAAGTTTCGTCCCACTTCGCCTAGAAGCTTCGCGGGACCAAAACAATTACTTTAGATTTCGTTAGTGTAGTTTTGGGAGGGGTTCTTGAGATACAAAGTTCCACAAAATATCGACATGCAAGACAGGGTCATCGGTCCCCTTACCATGACTCAATTTGTGTATGTCATCATCGGCACTGGTTTGTCATACAGTGTTTGGACAGCTCTGCCCTCGCCGATCGGTCTTGGGATTGCTATTCCTTTGCTTTTACTCACCTTTTGCATCGGCTTTATCAAAATAAACGAGCGACCTTTTTGGGTATTTCTAGCTTCAATCTTGGGCTATATGAGCACCCCACGACAGAGAGTTTGGCAACACGATGCCAACGGCTCAATGAGAGTGGAGATCTATACTCCGATAAAATCACAAGTTACCGCAGCTCCAACCAAAAATATCAGTCACGAAGAAATCAGTCGCATCGCCCAGATGAATGACAGACGATAATAAAATTAGTTTAATTAGTTACATTAGCCATTCGTATTAATTGAGAATCGCAAGAAAATTAGCTTAATTCGCCCAATTGGTCATTTGTATTGAATCATTCGTATTGAAACATTAGTTATTCGTATCGCCATGAACAATCCTTCAACCCAACAACAGATTGAGATCGCCGGTATCAAAAACGGTGTCGTGATTATGAAAGACTTGAGCTACCGCATCGTTTTGGAGGTGGCTTCGATCAATTTCAACTTGAAAAGCGAGATGGAACAAAACTCGATCGTTTTTCAGTATCAAGGTTTCTTGAACGCTCTCCATTTCCCGATCGAGATTGTCGTTCGCTCCAAAAGACTCGATCTCACTCCATATCTAAATCATTTGAAAGATATTGGCGAAAAACAACAGAACGAACTTATTCGCTCTCAGACTCTTGATTATGTGAATTTTGTCGGCCAGCTGATCGATATCGCCAATATTATGAAAAAAAGTTTCTATATTGTCGTTCCCTACTCGCCGATGAATTTACCGAACGCTAATCTTTTTGACAAAATCTTTGGTACGGGCAAAAATCCACAGACAAACTTGCGCATCACTGACAAGGACTTCAAGGCTAATGTGACCAAATTGACCGAGAGAGCAAACATCGTTGCCTCGGGCATCGGCTCGATCGGATTGCGCTGCACTCAGTTAAATACCGAGGCATTGATCGAACTTTTTTACGGTGTTTACAATCCAGCCGAGTCCGGCAGGGAGCGACTAACTGATTTTTCAACTGTTTCTTCGCCGGTGATTAGCAACGGTTCAGCAACACCAGATATGTCAAATCGAGCGGCGATGACGGAGATCGGCATGATCGACAATGTGGCTCAGGTCAAGGAGCAACAAAAGCTTGATGCTAGCGCCAAACAAGCGAAGGAACAAAAAACTGAAGAAAAAGTCCAAGGATACGAACAGTTCAAGACTCCAGAGTTTTTGGATCTAGAAACACAAACTCAGGCAGGAGAGATCACGCCACAAGTCCCAGATAAGACATCAGCGACTCCTCCAGCAACAACAGATAACAATAATCAGGCGGTATAAATGGCAGACACAAATAACAACCAAAATCAGCCAGTTCCAACTCCAGCACCAGTCCCATCACCACGAGAGATGGCACAGGCAAATATTGCCCAGCGTGAAGCTGGTCGACCAGTGGTTGCAATTCCGACTGCACAAACAGACCAGTACAAAAAAGGTGTGACATCAGTCCCTGACATTATCGCCCCCGCCTCTTTTGTAGTCGAACAAAACTATATTCAGCTTGGCAATAAATTTGTCAAAACACTTTTTGTTTTCACTTATCCGCGATATTTGGAAACGAACTGGCTCTCCCCGATCATCAACTATGATCTTTCGATGGACATCGGGATGTATATTCATCCGCTGGAGACCAAAGATGTCATGACCGACCTGAAAAACCAGCTCGGCAAGCTCGAGTCTACTTCGAGGATTGAACAGGAAAAAGGCACGCCGAGAGATCCTGAGATTGAGACTGCTTTGGGTGATATTGAAGCGCTCCGAGATGTCTTGCAGCGCGGCGAGGTTCGCCTATTTCAATTTGGTCTGTACTTTACCATCTACGCCAACTCGATCGAGGAATTGAAAACGATTACTGATCAGCTAGAGTCTACTCTCGGGGGCATCCTTGTTTACACCAAAGAAGCACTTTTCCAGATGGAACAGGGTTTTACCGCGACTTTACCTCTCTTTTCAGACAAACTTGGCATCTTGCGCAACCTTGATACTGGTTCACTCTCTTCGACATTCCCCTTCGTCTCCTCTGATCTGACGCAGGAAGATGGCGTGCTGTACGGTATCAACAAGCACAACAATTCGTTGATCATTTTCGACCGCTTTAGCCTAGAAAATGCGAACTCTATCGTCTTTGCAAAGTCTGGCTCGGGTAAAAGTTATTTTGTGAAACTTGAGGCTCTGCGCTACCTGATGATGGGTATCGATGTCATTGTGATCGACCCAGAAAATGAGTACAAACCGCTCTGTGAAGCTTTCAACGGCAGCTATCTCGAGATTTCGCTCAACTCTGACAAACGAATTAACCCTTTTGACCTGCCGATCAATACGGACGAGTCTGGTGAAGATGTCTTGCGTTCAAATATTGCCTCACTTCACGGCCTGATCAATGTGATGGCTGGCGGGTTGACTCCAGAGGAAGATGCTTTGGTCGACAAGGCTCTTTACGAGACCTACGCACTCAAGGATATTACGACAGACCCAGAAAGTCAGCGAAACGAAGTGCCACTGATGCAAGATTTTTACAATATATTATCTGGTATGCAAGGTTCAGATTCACTTCGCGCTAGACTATCAAAATTTGTCGAGGGAACTTTTGCCAATCTGTACAATCAACGCACCAATTTTGATCTCAAGCCTGGTTTTGTTGTCTTTTCGGTTCGTGATCTCGATGAACAACTAAGGCCAATCGCCATCTATACTATTCTCGACTACATCTGGACCAAGATCAGGATGAATCTCCGCAAAAGACTGATGATTGTTGATGAGGCTTGGTGGATGATGCAATACGATGACTCAGCGAAGTTTTTGCAGGGTTTGGCCAAAAGAGCACGAAAATATTATCTTGGTCTCACAATCATCTCACAGGATATTGAGGACTTTCTGTCGAGTCGTTACGGCAAGGCCGTGGTAGCCAACTCGTCGATGCAAATATTGATGAAACAGTCGACCGCTTCGATCAAGGCCGTGACTGATGTTTTTAATCTAACCGAAGGCGAACAATACATCCTACTCGAGTCAGAAGTTGGCGAAGGACTCTTTTTTGCTGGGCAAAACCATGTCGCCTTCAAGGCGATCGCCTCCTTTGTCGAAGACCAAATCATTAACACTGATCCGCGTCGTCTAAGCCAAAACAATGATGAACTTTAAGAGGAAATTAAAGGGAAATATTGCTTGGACTCTCGCTGCTGCTGTCGGACTGCTGATGATCTCAACCTTCGCTCTGGCGATTTCTTTTTCACCACTCGCCCTCTTTAAGGGTGGAGATCCAGTGAAAGGAACAAGTGGTTACGCTGGCGGCGTTGGAGGAGGATGCTCTGTGCCTGACAAAATACTTTCGGACACCATTACTTACAATACGGCTGATAAAATAATCGCAAGCGTCGGCGGAAAATACACGGATATTCTAAGTGCCCCAGACAGAAAAGAAAAACTTAATATTGTAGTCACTGAAGCGCTAAATCATAATGTTAATCCAGCAATTCTAACTGCAATGTGGGTTGCTGAGGCTAGTGCGGCAGCCGAACACGACGACGCAGCCTTTGGTTATGGGGTATACGGCGGAGTAAACCGATATCCAGGATTCAACAAACAAACGGCAGGTGGGGCCTCACTGATCAGAAAAGCTGTAGATAATGTGGCACCATATAATGAACCGTCTGGAGAAAATGCTTGGACCAGACTGTTCTACAACTATGTCGCTGCTGCAATGAAGGATTCTTATGATGAAAAAGGATATGTCTCAGATGCAGACGAAGCAAGATATGTGATTATAAAAAGATTTTACCCATCAGAAGCAACTTGTACAAAATCACCAATAATGATGCCGGGAAGCGTTGACGGCACAAAAGCAGAGGTTATCAAGAGAATCAATGCGACCGCTGGAGGGTCAGGAACTTGCAGTAGCGTAAACCTTGAGGCGAGAGCTGGTAGCTACAGCAGTGATCTAGATGAAATTACTGTCAGGATATGGAAGTACAATGGAGGGAGTGCTCCAATTGATAGTTCTATGGTGTTAACTGTCAATCCAAACTGTACCGAGGTTATCAAAGCGATTTTTACTGACATTTACAACGACCCAAGCCACCCTCAGATTGACCCTAGTCAGACAACCTGTGCCGCCAGCAGAGACAGACGCTCAAATCACGTTATCGGCGCTGCTTGCGATGTCAATGCTGACCAAAACTGGTGCGCGCCAAATTGCTACAACAAGACCAATAACAAAATTGGAGATTATTGGAAGCCAGGCGACGAAAGTCCCAATAAAGAATTTAAAGCTTGGAGCGAGGGATATGATCCTAGATCCATCGGCATAAACAGCCCTATCGCCAATGCTTTTAGAAAACATAACTGGGGCAGAGGTCTTTACAGGGACAACTTTGACGACATGATGCATTTTAGTTTTGATGGGCACTAAACTCAGACAATATCCTCTGGGCAGTTGCCTACTAATTGAAGTATAATGAAGACAAGGGCAACAAATAAGCTGGTGAGCGTTTAAGCTAGTAACTCTCCATTTAAACCGTAGCTCAAGCTTTAGCTTGTGAAATACAACACGCTGAAGCGTGGTCTACAGGTGGGTGGGTAAGCAGAACAAATAATACAAAAAAATGGTAAGTGAAATTACAAAACTGAGGCTATCGATTTTCTGGGCGCTGGTGGTTATCTCCGCGTCTATTTTTGCTTTGATTATTTTTTATAGCAAAAGCTTTATCTCGATCAAAGCCGTGCCACCGACGGCAAAAGTCACTATTGACAACAATGTAGTCGCAGTGACGATGGGTTCAGCAAAGACCATACTGAAACCAGGCGAACACACCTTGACAGTCGAAGCAACTGGCTACATCAGTAGTTCGCAGAGTATCAACGCAAAGCGTGGTTTCAACAAGTCGGTAACTGTTTCCCTACAAAAAGATCAGGTTCCTGTCTTGGCCTCCACTTCAGGCAGATTTCTGACCAGAGGAACTGACTTTAACAATGGCTATTACCTCGGCGACAACGGCAGCAAGATTTATCGCGTCAAATTTAATCTTGATGAAAATGGTGTTGTCCAAATCTTGGAAAACATTGCCCTGACAGACAATAAATTATCAGAAATCCAGGAAATGATTCTCTCTCCTACCAAAGAGCTTGCTCTTTTCCGCAAAAGCGACGGCGTCTATCTCTTTGATTTCTACAAATACGATTTTGTGAATCAAACCGAGAGAAAATGGGGCGACGATATCGGCTCAATTGCTTGGGCCCCTGATAATTCCAAGGTTGCTTATGTTTATGCTCCTCTCTCCGGCGAAAGATCACTTATTTTTGCGAATCTCGCCAATACTGAAGTCGAAAGAGTCCGTAACCTTATTGATGATGACATCGAAAATCCCCTGATTGCCTTTGCCCCCGACTCGCAATATATGACGATGATTCCGCGAAACAATGACAAGAGCAGGAATAATATTTACCTTTTTGACAGTTATTCCAGAAAACTAAAAACAATCACTGATGGTGGCAATCAAACCGGCGCTCTATTCTCTCCCGACGCCAACAAAATACTTTTCAGTTCTACCCTTTCTCAAAGCGGCGGTCAGGAAGTTCTCTCAGTGATGGATAAAAACGGCGAAAACAAAAAGTATTTAGGTGTCGAGGCGAAGATTGACAAAACGACTTGGAGTCCGGATTCCAAGATGGTTTTGGCCGTGACAAACAGCGGTGGTGTCGATCAAATAGTGAAGATAAACACTGAGAACAAACAGATCACCACCATCTGGAAACAGGGCAACGGTAGCGAGATAGGCGACTTGTCTTATCTGGGCGATGGGAAGATAATGATGTTTGAGACAAGCGATGGAATTTATGCGATGAAGACTGAATAAATAAACAATTTCTAAATTTCCAATAACCAATTACTAAATCAATGTCACAATGACCAATGGGTCAAAACATGTAATTCAGAATTAGAGATTTAATTTGGAGAATTGGAAATTGGTAATTTGAGAATTGTCGAACGGAGGGGTTTTGGCTGAAGAAAAGAAACGGATGGATATAGAAAGAAAAACGCAAGAAGTACCTTCTGGTGATGGTTTTGTTGATCCATACGAAGAAGACGAGGAAGATACTGAATCTTCTGATTCTTCGGTCCCTTTTAACGAAGATTTAAGCAGTGAGCGACCTGAAGCATCAGACCAGCCTTCTCAACAATCAGGAGAAACTCCCCCGCAAGCACCCCAAACTGCGAAGTCACCGAGCGAACCATCCACAACTGACAAAATTAAAAACCTATTCAAGAACAAAGCGAAAAATGCTGCAGAAAAGGACCTAAAGAAAAAAGCGATCAAGGAAATTCTTTCGGTCATTCTGAAAAGCCCAACGACTTGGTGGGTTATTGGCATTGTATTGGCAATTTTGATCGGTGTGGCGATCTTTGCCTCGATGTATATGATTGCAACATCTCCAGCCAACGGCTCAACTCAGCCAAAACCAGTCAATCCTGTCACTGACGCAAACTGGGTTAAACAGGCAGCCATTCTTTCGGGTGATGCTGCTTTGAAAAAAGAGATTTCAACTGATTCCTTCGCAGATCTAAAGGAAAATCTAGCCGAGATCAGCAAGAATATCACTGATACTGCGAACAAGAAAAGAGTTGACGATTTAATTCTAAAATTGACCGCTTATCAAACAAATCCAACAGTAGCTCTGAAAAATGAGATTTTGGCGATGCTGGGTGATTTCTTTGACACGCTCGAAAATCCAATGCCCGTCTTCACCACTACTGGTCGCAAACCACTTGATAACATTACCGGATACAACAGCGATCCGTTTAATAACACAACTGTAACAAAGGATTTCAAGGCAACCTCTGGGTCTTCGCCATACTTTCAAATAAAAGATGGTTTGGGTGACGCAGTCAATCTTTATACTGACAAAGTAAGTCCTGTTTATTCACCGATCTCTGGGACAGTTTCCTCTGTATCAGACGACGGCCTTGGCCACAGCAAAATTGTCATTTCAAATGGTGATTGGGAGGTACTGATCGCGCATATCACCACAACATTGACCGCAGGAGCCACTATCACAAGCAATACTTCAATCGGCACAACAGCTGAGATCGGTGGTAGTTTTGTTATCCAGTACGAGATGTGTTACTGCGGCAAACCTGTTGTCTCAACTAAGTACGATAACTATCTCTGGCAGCAGGATATGTCAGTAGATTATGGCTCATTCTTATGGAAACATATGACAAGGATCCTAAAAATTGATTAAAAACTTTTGGCAAAAATTTACGATCTTCACGATCATGTTCCTCCTGGTTTTCAGCCAGTATTTTAACATGCCAACGGCAGCCAGAGCAGCCACTGATACAGAAGTACCAGAAGAAGATTATGGCAATCCCGACCCCCGGCCACTAATCGATATTCCCAATCAACCGCTGATCTCCCCTGTCGCGAATACTACAACCACAACTTGTAGCGCTTATCTAACTGCCGATGCAGCCAATCAGGTTTATAAAGATAAAATCTATAAGTTTTTTGAAGGTTTTTGGCTGGATTCAAATCCTTTGAAATTTTCCAGCCTCACAGACGCTTTTAGCTCTGGTTCGGAAACAAAACTGATCTTTAATCAGACCGACCTAACAGCAATCCGTGGCTTATACTGTTCGGGTAGAAGCGCCCCAAACTTCGAGCAAGATATGGTCAATCTCTACCTCTACTTGCCGGACGATCTCCGAAAGACTCTCCCGGCTGACTATATGACTTATCTGACAAACCTAAAATATGGTCTATCTGGAGAAACAGCGGACCAGACACTCACCCGCAACAAGGAATTAATAAAGTTAGCAAATGCTGCACAAACTGCCTATGCAGCAAATTGGCGTGAGAATACTACAAAGGGCTTAGACAAGATCAAAACAGCGATTGAGAACGGTGCTGACCTACAGACTGCGATCAGCAGCTCTGATTTTGATATCAGTTCTCTGATGTGCGTAACCGGTATGACGCAAAATGAAATTATCAACTATCTGCAAACACAACCAGCGCAGCTCTTCACCAAAGCTTCGGCCGCCATCGATGGCCTGATGATCGATGTCAGAATACTGAAGGCCCTCGTGTATCTGGTTACACCAAAAGATCAGGGTGGGGCTGGACACTGGCGCATCAAAGTCAAAAAAATATTGCAAAGCAATCCGAATTCAACTGAGTCGACAACGATATATAGCGAGATCAATGCAGCCGCAAAGACAGTTACACCGTCAAGCTGCGATGGCATGACGGCAGCCGAATGTGGTCAAAAAGCTAATGACTCAGCTGTACCCAGCCTCGAGATAACCGAGAAAAACGGTGATCAGTACGACGCCTTCCTGAGCTCAATCACTGAAGATACCAGCAATATTTCTGCCCACAAGTCTGGCCAAGCGATCGATATCGAACAAATCGACGATATCCGCTGCACGATCATCGGCCGCAAAAGAATAACCTGGTTCGGCAACAGCGATAGTGTCAACAAACAGGCGCCAAACCCAATCAAGCTGGCTTGGCAAACAACTGCTAGCTACAACGCCTCTGGAGGTAACCCAACTGATCTAGCGGGATTATTGAAGCAATCAGCCACAACGGAGTTACAAAGCTATTTAACCGAGCTAGGAGCTGACACCACCGGCTATGAAGGCGATCTTGCTAACGCGAATATTGGTGACTACGGTAGTCTGATCGGCAAATCACTATTGGGTGAAATGCTCGGATCAAACAGCCTGTCTTTGCCGGGAGACACGATCGAAAAAACTTTGAGCAATCTCGGCAGCTCGATCTTCGCCGACTATATTGGCGTGCCACGAGAAGTTTTCCTCAATCAAAAAATTACCAGCCTAGACGATCTTAAATATCTGATCGGTCGAGCGGCAATCGAAAAACGATTAAATATCCCCTACGGCTCACTCGACAGCTACAACTACGAACAGAGCCAAGTCCTTGGCATGCCGACAGCAAATTTGGAGGGATTGCTGCTAAACGCTGGCAAGCGAAAACTTGAAACAGAGATGAATCTTAGAGATGGCGACCTTGATGGTTATATTGGTAACGGTATCAACCAAACCTCAAAGAACACCGCTGTTTATACAGGACAGAGAGTGATCGAGGGCGCGCTGAACATTAATAAAGGTTCTTTTGTCGTTCAGGGAAAAGATGGCGCTCTAAAATTTGGTGATCTTAAAAAATATATCGGCACACTTAAATTGACCGCACTCGAGCTCAACCCCGCCTATATGGACAATGTTTTTCATGTTGATGCCAATACGACCAAAAATTTTGTTGATGGCAAGACGACAGCCGTTCAATTTGCCGGCGAAATCGGGCAAAAGAGACTTGACGACACCATCTACGGCTTCAAATATCTCGCCGCTTCGGACGCTGCTTACCAGTTACCAGAAAACACCTGGGAAAATGCAATTACTGGCGACAAAACAAGCGTAATCAATATTGGTGTCTCGATGATTGCCAAGGTTTTTGCCACTTCGGTGGACAATCCTGATTTCAAACTCTACGCAAATGATTCTAGATATACTGTTTCCCCTTCAGCGCTCGGCACGGCAGCAACGACAGCATGGCTCAAAGATAATTTAACCAAAAGTGACGAAGCCAGCTGCAAACCATCAGGAGAGATACCAGAAAAGGATGTCCCATTCACTGTCACGGAAAAATCATCGGGCAAGGTTATATTTAACAAGACAATTCCGATTAAAATTAACTTCGCCAATTTTCTGCAAAATGGTTTAACCAAGAGTGATGTTTCCCGCATCTTTAATTGTGCTTCTGCCAACGGTCGTGCTGTTTACGAAAAAGTGGGCGAAAAATTGCTTTATTATGGCATATTGGCCAAGACCGACGGCCAAGTTCAGGGTAATACTACTAGCCTGCTCGATGTTAATTCAATCAGAAAAATTGAGGATAATAATTTCTATCTATCTCGCAAAAATCAGATCGAAAGAAATGTTGAGACCATCAAATCTGCATATGAGCAGATCAAAACCGACGATATCAACTGGGTTGAATTTAACAACAGCATAAATCGGATAAATGCCACTTTTGACAGCCTGGCGGTTGAGTCGAGTTTCTCCATCGACAGCATTGAGTCCATGGCTCAAGCCATAATCGGCATCTCGAACGAATTCGACAAAATTAAAGTAATCTTGGCAACAATCACCAACAAATATGAAGGTGAAAGATCAGACAAGATTGGCCGCCTAAACCAGATGATTGCCATCGCAAATGAAACATTCCGTCTATGCGAAGAAATTATTGTCGGTCACGATGTAGTCACCACAGGAACTATTACAATCAACCAGATTGATCCAGCTGCCTTAACTATCCAGCAAACTGATGGCTCAGCAACAACCACTTCGCAAAAAAGAGCGGTCACGCCGACTACGGTTCTGAACTTCTTGGCTGGGAAGCTATCAATAACCGATTTTATTCTCTTGCTCGGCACATCTCAGGCCGAAGCAAGACTCGGTCTGCCACAGAACACATTTATCTATTTTATTCACAATGCTGAGGACAAAGGCATTAGCAACAAAGACGCATTTTTTCAGGCAGTCGGTCAAGCCAAGATTGAGCAATCTCTCGGAATGCAATTGTTTAGTTTTCAGGGCACAAGCCTAAATGACGGGATGCCCGCTTTTCGATATGATCTTGACCAATTGTCGCGCTGGGTTGGTGACGAAATTTATCAGGACAAAGAAGATTTTCTCTACAATAACGGTTATTACCTCCCAGATGGATCAAAGACTGTCCCCCGATACAGCAGCGACCTAACAATCGAATATCTGACCGTATTACGCACAAACAAAGACGCACTTTTTGATCAGTACGTGAGTGTAGCCAAGACCAAATGGCAGTCAGCCAAAGATCTGCAACTGAAGAGCCAAGGTGGCACATCAATGAAAGAGTACACACTGAACGACATCGTCGATAATATGTCGTCACGCAATTTAATCAATTCAACCGCCGGGGCTAAGTCAGAGATCGTCAACCGTTTCGGTTTGTCAGCCAATTATGATTCATTGATTTCGGGAGCTCCAGGCTCTTGGGCCGTAGCCAATCCAGCTGCAAACAAGATCGACGACCTCTTTAACATCCCTCGTGGATCAACTCAGATGCTATTCACTGGAAAAATATCAGACAAGGTGACCTTGTCTGATCAGGATTTACAGTATCTCGAAGCCAAGATGAAACTGCCAAAGAACGGCGTCAATCTATTTGTACAGTTATTAAATGGTGATGTAACTCTTGACCAGATTACTAACAAGGGACTAACGCCAGATTATGTCGTTACGAATCCATATTTTGATGCCAATTTAGACTCTGGGCCAACCTGCCCAGTCCAATACCGTGTCACGGAAGTAGACAAACCGCTTGGACAGGGTAATTTTATCGTCAGTGACAGTTCGCTAAATGCTGATGATTATTGTTATTACGACACGGCTGGACGACATTGTTTTAAGTCCTACGCCGAGTCTACTCGTTATATCGATGAGCACAAGGAGGCCGCCTACACTGACATTATTGGTTTAATGTCGACGGCTTTTGGTGTCGATAAAAATGAATTGGTCCGATATATCCAAAAACAGAGTGACACAGTCACTGTCAATACAACCACAGTCACAGATCAGTATCTGACAGACAAAGACAATGGCTTGTTGAAACGACTGTTTTCTCGTGATCAACTGAAGGCGCCAGTTCAGTACTACAAGCGAATCGTTGGTGAAGCAGAAACAAAGCGTGTTGTCGGCAATGGCCTTTTGTCGGCAGTCGGTATTGATACAGATCAGTATGACCTCGACGGTTCAGACTTATTCGATATTTTGCGTGGCGATATGACCTCGATCACCCGCCTCGCGATGAGCAAGATTGATGAATCAGCTGGTTTGCCCAAGGGATCAACTAAATTATTATTGACCGCGAACTCTGACAATATGCAAAATTGTACCTTGTCGTCGATCACCTCCAACTATCTCGGTAGTGTGCTTGGTCTATCAAAAATCGACCTCTCCGGGAATGTCTACACGAATATCGGCAAGCAACGCATTGAAGATGTATGGAAAGTCTCTGGTGATGCTTTTGCGGGCACTAGTTTTGATCAGGTTGTCACCAAGGTTGGCCCGCTTGACTTTGCGCTCAAAACGAAAGTGCCACTGGCCAATGGCAATGGCAGTCTCGACAATATTACGATGATTACCGACAATGAGATCTCAAGTATTTTTGGCGGTGCGAATCTAAATTATTACAAAGGCCAGCCAAATGCGATGATAATCGATCAGATTGTCAATAAAATCAAGTTTCTGCCACGCATATCTGCCGATGCAAATCTCGCGATCAAGTCGATAGAAGCCAAGGCACAGCAGAGAATCAAAAATACCATCGCAACTATATCTATGGTCGCACCGAACACTTACAAGGTTGGTGCCAACGGATTGGACCAAAATCCAGAGCTCAAGGGCGAAATGAGCTCATTCATCAATAATATGAAATATCTGAATGATTCATTGTCACTATCTTCTGACACGATTTATGATTTATTTACCGGCACTAACTCGATGACACCAGATAAATTTGTTGACCAAGTCGCATTGGCCACAACTAGCCGATTGGCGATTAATGAATTGGCAAAAGTCTTTGGTTATACTCCACAAGACGGCACTGATGCTTATGCTGCGATTTCAGGAATTAAAGATACTTTCATTTGCTCACGCTTTAGTTTAAACCACAGTACCTGCACCGACAGCAAATATCATAATTGGGTGACCCTTTATAGTAACTTAAATAAAGTATTTGCACTCAATTTGGATACCAAGCTCAACCTTGAGCCGGGAACTGTCGGTCGATTGCTTGCTAATTATAAAAACCCTGGACCAATTATCTACGAAGTTGGAGCCAAAAAGATTGACGAAAGTTTGAATCTTGACTCAACTTCGAACGCTTCGATGAGTGAAATATTTCGCCGTTTTGGAGCCAGCGACGATGTAACAGCCGCGAACACCGATAAGGCCTGTCTCACAAGCTCTTACGGCACTGACAATGGTTCGAGCTTAACAAAGATTCAGATAGACGCGGCGAACAAGACATATGCCGCCTGCAAGGCATCGACAAGAAGTGACACTGGAAAAGCCATAGAGCTTGCCAAAGACGCTGCCACAACTATTGTAGGCGACAAAATAAGAGCAAAATCTGGCATAAATATGCCGAATTTTGATATTCGTCAGATATTTAACGGCAACCTTCAAAACTTGCAGGCCGCTGGTATGGCCTATGGCGCCAATGTTGTCTATACTGCCCTCGATAGTGTTGGTGCTAGAAATTGCCGATCAACCGACAATGGCCAATGTGAACTGCCAGTACCCGACTCAATGAGAGTAAGCTATGATGACATCAAGTTGTCGTTTTACGGTAACCAAGCTTCCGACACGGCCGCTGGAAATGCAGCCGCGTGGGCAATCACAAACGGCAGCCCAACAGCAGCCAACCCAGATCATAGCAGCTACAATTATGGGGATGTTTGTCCGGCTGGGGGCAGCATAATCAACGGAGCTATCACCTGTCTTACGACTGAGGGTTTTGTCAACAATACAGCCAATGTCTCTCGTGATGGAATCTCGCTGGTTGGCGCAAATGTCTCTGCAACTTATGCCCAATATGGCACACCTGGTGCTGGTTTTACTGCTGCAGGGCTTCTCTCAACAATCGATGCCCAGATTAATGATCTGACAAGCCAAGATGCCAATGGAAATAAAGCAAAAATTGAAGCCCTGCGATCAAAGAAGGTTGCAATAGGGACTGCTGCTGATAAAGCTCAAGAAGAATCTCGCAAAAGATACCAAGACGCTCTCAAATATCGAATGCTTGATGCGATGTTCTGGAAACTTGATGATAACATCTTCCCTGGTTTTTCCAACGCTCTGTTCAACGGCAGTGCCAAAGACAAGAGTCTGGCTCTGGCAACTTATCTAAAAAATGGTTTGATCTCTGGCCATTTGTTTGGAGCCGAATTTAACGGCATCAAAAACGCTCAGGACTTGGCTGCATATACCTCAATTTATCGCTTTACCAAAGATTGGAATATGGATAATTTTGTTGCCGACAAAGACGGCGGTTTTGATTACCTATCCAATCTTATCTCAAAAAATTCCGACAAGTGGCTTGGGTTTGAGATTAATAACGAAATGGCACAGGGGCTGCTCGTGGGTATCTCCGAAGGATATAGTAAACAAGACTGGAGTTTTGGTTTCGACAAACAGAATACCACTTACACTATCGGTGGCCGAACAATGAATACATTGGGGACATCAGTGACGAACTGGGCTACTGGCAAACTGTTCAATTGGCTTGACAATAGGCTTGGCTGGGGACAGGGCACGGCTCTAAAGACCTACGAATTAGCCAAAACCGCCTACGACGCAAACAAAGCCTATCAGGCTGCCCAAAAAACTGGTGACGCTGCTCAGATTGCTCAAACAGCCCAAGCATTGGCTACGGCTGTGATCGCAGTGATAGATTTTGCCGTTCAAAGCATTTATCAGAACAACTGGGCTGACGATATTGCGAACCTCGAACAACAATGGAATTTGACACCGGGTACCCTAAACATGATCGTATCTTCGGCGATTACTGTCGGCGTCGCCTATGGCGTCACGTTGATCGCAACCGGTGCTGTTGGGGCCGCAGCTTCGACCGCTTTGGCCGTAGCATCAGCCGCTTTCTGGCCTGTTCTAGTTATCGCTCTTTTGCTCAATCTGTTCTCTGTATATCGCACCGATGTGATTTGCAGTGCCGATAATTATTATCCAAACGAGGAAACCCCAGACTCAGCAAAATACGATGTAGGTAACTTGGGAACCTGGAATGGTGCCGATCCAGTAGTAAGCCAACAAAAATCGATCGAAGCAGCACAGTACAAAGCCAGCCGTTTGATTGGCGACCTATTGCTTATGCCAGACAGTAGCATGTTCAGGGATGGTAATATCGATATTGCTCCTATCCAAATCATGACAGGCAGGCAGGAAGATGTTGAAACTTGGAGTAATACCGTCACCACCAATATGTGCCAAAAGAGGCTCGGCAAAAATTCAATTTCTGTTGAAGGGGTTTGTGGTAGCTGTTCAGTTCTAGGAAACTGTAAGGGTGATACCAAGATGGGTCTCTGGGCAAATCCACAGACGATAGCTTGGACACATTTGGGGTACTAAAAGAGAGAGAAAAGGAGACAGAAGTTAGGAGTCAGGAGACAGTAGGAAGTTTGAGGTATTAGAAGAGAAAACAAGAAACAATAGTCAGGAGACAGTAGGCAGTGAAGAATCCTGTCATTCCCGCCCGTCCTGTCATTCCTGCGCAGGCAGGAATCCAGTCGAGATAAACTCCGACGGGAATCCACCAATAGTACTAACAACAAGGTGCCCTCTTCTCGGCACTTACGCTGTGACAGGATTCCTGCCTGCGCAGGAATGACAAAAGTAGTAGAAAATGACAAATAAATGAAGCTACAGAAGATTTGTTTTCTATCTTCTGTCTTCTGGCTCCTGACTCCTAACTTCTAACTCCTATTCATTACCCTCTATTTATAATTCTCACCGTCCTGACCGTCTTGCGGCCAATTTTTGTGTTAACAAATTCGATCAATTCGTCTTGAATAATATGGAGTTCACTGGCGGCTGAGGAAGATTGCGCGGAAAGCTTCAGAACGCCATTTGAATAGCTGATTGCCTTGAAACAGCACTTGCTCCATCCTTCGGCAATAAAACAAATCTCCGCCGATCTGGCGGCCTCTCCGTAGGTCTTTTGTGGCACAACCTTTCGTATTATTTTATCGAGTTTATCCATGGCTGCCTAAATTATTTATCATATTATTTTTCATCTCGCAGCTCGGTTGCTGGAAATGAAGCGGTTATTTTTTTCTAAAAGCTTATCAACTTAAACACTTAAACACTGTCTAGTTTGTCATCTTTCCCAAATCTATTATCTCACTTTTATCCTGAATTTCCTGATCTATTTCATCAATCTCAGTTGTCGTGATGATCGCTTGATAATTGCTAATCAATTTGATCAAATGGTGACGACGCTGCTGATCAAACTCGGAAAAAATATCATCAAGAAGCAGAAGTGGCTTGGCGCCCTTAACTTTCTCTAGATAATGAGCTTCAGCAATTTTCAAGGCCAGAACAATTGACCTTTTCTCTCCACGAGAGGCAAAATATTTACTATCATTATTATTTAACAATATCGAAAAATCCTCACGATGTGGTCCGACATTTGTACAACCAGTGGCAATATCTCGACGGATAGATTGCTTCAAATCACCCGCTAAAGAGTCTCCGTCATATTGATAAACCACCTTTAATTTATCTTCTTTGCTTCCAGAGATTAGACAGTAAAGTTGTTTGATCTCTGGGTTCAGATAATCGATGACCTCTCTCCTTTTACTAATAATTTGCTTGCCCAACCTGATCAATTCTTCATCCCAAAACGATAATTCTTTCTCTCCTGATCTGCCTTCTTTAATAAGCTGCAACAGACTATTGCGTTGTTTGCGGACCTTTTCATATTCAACTAATTGGCGCAAATACTCTCGATCGCTCTGGCTGATCAAAGTATCGAGAAAACGCCGGCGGTTCCTTGGGCTGCCAGAGACCAGATCGATGGACTCTGGCGAGAAAACTACCGTCGAGAGCAACCCGATAAATTCAGATTGTTTCAGAAATACACCCTTGCTTTGACAGCGGAATATTAGACGAGGATTTTTCTGAATAAATATTGTAAATTCGTCCCCCGTGATCCTAGCAAAATCAGATGAATATGAAACTAGATTTTTCTTTTCGTCATCTCGATACGACGAACAAAGTGAAAGCAAGCAGATGGATTCCAAAATATTGCTCTTGCCTGAACCATTCGGCCCCACGATCAATACCAGGTCTTTGATATTGAGAGACAGTTTGGAGTGATTGCGAAAATTTTCAAGTGTGAGATTTCTGAGCATGTCGACTGAAATTAATTGCCAAATTTAGTTTGTCGCTGTAATGACAAATTTCTTTACTGTCTCCTGACTTCTGGCTCCTAGATCCTATCTCCTAGTCGAGTTTCAGCGGCATCACGATATAAACATAGTCTTTATCATCGGAAGTGGTGATAGTAGCAGCAGAACCGCTATCTTTGAGGCCAATCTTTACTTTCTCCTGTCCCAAGACGGCTAGCACATCAGATAGATATCTAGCATTGAAAGATACCTCGACATCACCACCGGTGATTTCAGCCGCAACTTTTGATTTGGCATCCCCTACCTGACTGGAGATTGATGAAACTGTCAGAGAACCATCCTTAACGATCAACTTAATATTATTGTTTGAAGCCTCTTTGGCGAAAAGTGAGGACAGCTTAACGGCAGATAAAAGCTCGGATAGATTTGCAATAACGGTGATTGGGCTATTCTTGGGAATAATCTGAGCGTAAGCAGGGTATGATCCTTCAATTAGTCTCGAAACAATCTTGGTCCCATCAATATTAAAATTGATCTGATTGTCGCTACAGATAATATCAATATCACCAGTAGCATCAGAACCAGTGATCATACGAAAAACTTCAGAAATAGTTCTGGTCGGCACAATAATATTTTTGGCTTCCGGATTGCCTTCAATCTCAATTTTCTTCTCAGCCAATCTGTAAGAGTCAGTCGCAGCCAAAGTCAGAGAATTATTATTAAACTGAAAACAGATACCCGCCAAGACTGGCCTAGTTTCATCATTGGCTGGAGCAATAATGACTTTTTTCAAGGCCGAGGCAAGTTTCTCTTTGCTAATTTTGATCTTGTATCCGCCTTTGGCTTCAGGTATAGAAGGGAACTCCTCGGCAGCGATGCCGTTGATGTTGGCTTCAAAACGAGTTGATTTTATCTTCGCCATGGTGCCCTTCACAACCAAATCGATCGACTCATCCTTGTTGTTCAAAACAAAATCCGAGAGTAGACGAGCCGGTAAAGTAATATCTCCTTCTTCGTCAATCTTGCCGATGGTTGTGGAACTAATACCGACCTCCAGATCAGTCGCTGAAAATTTAATCTTGCCTTTTTGCGCCGAGATTAAAATATTATTTAAAACTGGCAGAGTAACCCGATTACCAACAATACGGCTCGTGCCGCCTAAAACTTTAGCAAAATTTGATTGCAAAACGGTGATTTTCATAGGTTTCCTTTTCTAATTATTACTTAATTATTGTTTACTACAAACGATTTATTCTTTATTTGTGGATTACCTTGAAAAGGCTGTGGATTGTTGTGGACAAAAGGTCAGTTATCCGCAAATTTTTCTGATTTAATCTTCTTTTATATTTCTGATCGAACTTATCCCCCGCCACATCCACTATTTCTTCAACAACTTTTCCACACCACCTGACAATTTTTATCCAATATCACTGCTGCTTTTTCCTTTATCCACTCTGTCCACACCCCTTATTATTACTATTGTTTTAAAAAGCTATTTAACTAATCCCCCTCCCAGCAAAACACTTTCATCCAAGGGAAACAATCAAATCATGGAATAGATAGATTCTTTGATTTTCGATAGATCTTCTTTCATTCTCATATCTGTGGAGAGGGAAGCCTCTATTTTGCCACACCCATGCATGATTGTTGAATGGTCTTTCCCTCCTATTTCTTTACCTATATCTGGATATGACATTCCACACTCATGGCGGAGAAGATACATCGTTAATTGTCTCGGTAGGACTAATTCTTTAACTCTCTTTTTACCCAAAATGTCCTCGATCGGCAGCTTGTAATATTTATGAACCTCGCGGATAACGAGATCAGGAGAGAGGGTCTGTTTTTTCTCATTGATAATATTGCCGAGGATCTCGCCAGCCTTTTTGTAAGTCAGTTCTACTCCTGTCAATTCACAGGTGGCGACAATTTTATTAAGAGCACCTTCTAGCTCTCGGACAGAAGACTTAATATTTTCGGCAATATAGGTAATGATTTCTTTTTCAATATCCCAATTCATCTTGGCGGCTTTTTGCCTTAAGATAGCTTCTCTGGTTTCGACATCGGGTAAGCTAATATCGGTAACCATGCCTCCCTCAAAGCGGGTTTTAAGCCTCAGCTCTAGTCCTTTAATTTCTTTTGGCGTCCGATCAGAAGTTAATACAACTTGTTTTTTGTTTTGGTGTAGATGATTAAAGGTGTGGAAAAATTCTTCTTGTGTTCCTTCTTTAGCGGAAAGAAACTGAATATCGTCAATCAAAAGAAGATCAACATTACGATAACGATTTTTAAAATCCTTGGCTTTGCCAAAACCCGAGCCGACAGCATTGATATAGTCATTGATAAAGGTTTCGGTCGTGATGTAGAGAACTTTTTTGTTGGGATGTTTTTCGCAAAAGGCGTTGCCGATGGCTTGCATTAAATGAGTTTTGCCTAGCCCCGAGCCACCGTAAATATAAAGAGGGTTGTATTTCTCGCCAGGCTTATTGGAAACAGCCTCAGCGGCTGCAAAAGCTAGTTGATTAGATGAGCCAATGATAAAGTTGTTCAGTGTATAATCACGGTTTAGGCTAGTGGAATCGCTCTCCTGGAAGACTGTGCGAACGGAGCTTTGCAGCGGGGCTGTTTTATCCACAGGCTTGTGGATAACCATAGTTTCGTCTATCTGAACTATCTGATCATTTTTCGGTGCGGCAACTTTGAATTTAACTACTTCGATCTTCTCACTGATTTGTTTTTGTAACGCCTTTTCAATCTCTTTTAGATACTTCTTCTTTAGCCAGTCTTCGATGAAAATTGTTGGCACTCCAATTGTCAAAACACCCTTTTTGAAGTCAGCGATAAAGGTATTTTTGAACCAAGTAACAAAATTTGCCTTTGACAGAGAAATCTGAAGTTCTCCCAAGGTATTTGTCCAAATTTCTTTGTAATCCATAATCGTTTCTCCTAGAATTCGTTACAATAAACAGGTTATCAACTTATCCACAGGCTAATCAATATCTAGCCTGCCAAGGTAGTAAATATTCGCTCCGTCTGTGTCTATTTTTTGGAAAACAATCAATGACTGCTAATCGTTCATGATCAATTTTTACTATTGTTCTCACGGTTATTTCATTCTTACTGTTGTTGCTCTTCCTCTTGTCATTTTAATTTATTGTTTTTTGTCATTGCGAGGAGTTAGTGACGAAGCAATCTATCCGCCATTAATCATAATTTTTTCTTTAATCCGTATTTTAAATACCAAAGGTTGAAATTAATCTTATTTTGTGATAAATTGTCTCTTGTAATGAAAAGTACATTCCAACCCAACAAAAGACGTCGTTCAAGAAAACATGGATTCCTCTCGAGGATGGCTACTTTGTGTGGCAGAAATGTTTTGTCTCGTCGCAGACAAAAAGGTCGCAAATCTCTCTCAGCCTAAACAAATTTGAGGATCGCAAGATCCTTTTTTGTTAAAACCTAATCTTCAAATGTGCTATGTTGAAAAAAATAAATAGGTTATCCAAGGATCGTGATTTCAGCAAGGTCTTCAAGAGAGCTCGTTCTTTCCATGGTGAAAACCTGACATTAAAAATCGTATCTAATACTGGTCGACCATCGCGTTTTGGTTTTGTTGTTAGCAATAAGATTAACAAGAGGGCAACTCGTCGTAACGCACTTAAGCGAAGATTACGAGCGATTATGATTGATCAGATAAAAGTTTTGGGTAATGGCTTTGACGCTATTGTCTTGGTCAAACGCGACTATCTATACCCATATCAGACAGCGATCATCAAAGAAGAATTGACCAAGTTGTTGGGATTGTCCAGTAGATAGTAGCCTTGATGTTGAAATTTTAGAGACAATGCTTTTTGTCCCATTAAAATCTCCAATAAGTAGATGAATTATGACAAAAATATTAGTTTACATAATTGAACTGTATCAGCGATATTTATCTCCAGATACGGGCTGGACACGGATATTTTTTCGAGGTGGTTATTGCAAATACACTCCCTCATGTTCAGAATATTCAAAACATGCTATTATCAAGTACGGACCTTTAAGGGGCACTGTGATGGGATTTTGGCGTATCTTGCGTTGCAATCCTTGGAGCAAGGGCGGACATGATCCGGTGTAATCAAATATTTCAATTACCAATTTCCAATTATTCGATAAATGACTAAATGATTAATTGGGTAAATGACTAAATTTATTACTTAAACATTTAAACACTGGAAATTATGAAATTTATTATCGACGCAGTCTTTTATCAACCGATTTACAATCTTTTGATACTTTTGATATGGCTGATGCCAAACAATTCTGCTGGACTTGCGATCGTTGTTGTCACGGTCTTGATTCGTCTGGCTCTGATGCCGTCGGCGATTAAACAGGCCAAAAGCCAGTTGCATATGCAGGAGTTAACACCAAAAATCAACAAGATCAAGAAGGAAATTACTGATTCGACGGAGCAATCCAAAGCGATTATGGCTTTGTATAAAGACGAAGGCGTTTCCCCTTTTGGTGCTTGTTTGCCGCTTTTGATCCAATTGCCAATTATGATTGCTCTCTACTCGGCGATGCGCCACGGTTTGAATACTGGTGGATACGCGATGCTTTATCATTTCATTCCTCGGCCTGACCTGATAAATGTAAATTTCATTGGTTTCAACCTGACCAAACCTGATCCTTGGGTTTTGCCGATCTTGGCAGCTGGTTTGCAAATTTATCTATCATATCTGATGATGCCGAAGATTAAGAAAGAGGATCAAGATCCAAAGGATTTTTCTCAGGCGATGAGCAAGCAGATGATTTTCTTACCGGCGATTATGACTTTATTCTTTGGTCGTACTTTGCCTTCAGCTTTGGTTATCTATTGGATCATTACAACCTTATTTAGCATCGTTCAGCAATTGTATGTTTTGAAGAAATATTCTGGTAAATTATCAACATTTTCCAAAGCCAGCAAGGAGTTGATTAAGGAGATTGAAGCTCCTCTGAAGGAGAAATCAGCTTTGGTAAAAGAAATTGAAGCGCCGAAGAAAAAACAGGGTTTTGTTGATAAAATTATGGCAAACCGTCAGAACAAAAGCGAGAAGAAGGCTGGGGTTAATGTGACCGTGAGAACAAAGAAGAAATAAGACACACAGATTACAGATTTAGACAGATTGATAAAACATCAGCAAAAATAAGCATTTGTCATTTCGACTTTGCGGAAAAATCTTTTGGCTTAAATAAAGATCTCTCAGCAGAATCGAGATGACAACATGCAACATATTAGGAGAGGTCGCATAGTGGCTTAGTGCGCCGGTCTCGAACACCGGTTGGCCAGCAATGGTCTCGAGAGTTCGAATCTCTCCCTCTCCGCCAAATGAGATAAGATCATGACTTTTAGGTTGTAAGTCCAAAATTGCTCTGAAAAACGGACTAATCTCGGTGTTCGAATAGCCGTTTTTGCCATATGGCATTCCAGAGGGGAATATCGAACACAAGAGCGTTTGAACCTGTTTTAGTTTTGTTTCTGGCTCACTTTTCAACGAGTCTTCGAACATTTTAGGCAGGTCTGTAAGTTTTGTTTCTACGAATTTATTGATCAGCTCTAAGTTATATTTTTCAAGCAGTTCGTCATTCTTGCTAAACTGTATAGTCTTTATTTTTTCCTCCAACATATTATTTTGTTCTTTAAAGATCTCATCGGAGTAAACACCTGATAAATTCTTCTCTATAAGCGCTTGGCGCATCTCGTACTGTTTTTTCAAGTCGGTGTCGGCCTGTTCACGTCTTTCCTGCAAATCAGCAGCTCTTTTAAAGTATGTCCGACGAAGAAAGGCGTTAAACAATTTAGCAGCATTATCCTTTACGGAAAAGTCATGCAGATATTCGACAGTATCACCAATCAGTTTACTGGTGGTAACATTCGAGCCGTTGCATCGATGTCGACAAAAATAATAGCCGAAGTACTCACGTTTACCTTTACTATTTCCGCCAGTAAAAGAAGTGCCGCATATTTCGCATTTAACAAGTCGACGTAGCGGAAAATCGGGGTTGTCTCGATGTCTGATAGCCAGCGGCCCTGATATGCTATGGTTTCGTCCGTCCAAAACGGCTTGAACTTGATAAAACAGTTCCTCGGTCACCATCGGCGGATGTTGGCCTCGAACTTCTCGCCCGTATTTTTTAGAGACGACATAACCGGCATAAAATTTGTTTCGAAACATTCTATTGATCTGTTGGGGGAGCATCCGTCCGCCTTTGTGCCTCTGAGCCAGACCCTGTTCGGTCAGAATATCGGCGATGTTTCTCAGGGTTTTAGTACCGGTAGCCATTGAATGCCATGAAGCCTGCAATTTATCAAAGGTTGCCGGGTCTTTTATTGTGTAGCCGTTTTGATTGATATAACCCATAGTGACATAACTTGTCAGCCCATTCATAAATCTCGCTTTCAGGCCGTTCCTGGCACGTTCGCTGCGTATATCGTTGTCCATCTGTGCAAATCCCGCTAGCATTGTTTCGACAAATTTTTCGGTCGGGCTGTTGCCGGTTGGCTCAGTAGCAGATATTAATTTGATATCACATTCGGTCAGCTTCCTTTTGATAATCAAATAATCTGAAGTTTGACGCGAAACGCGATCCAGCCGATAGACGATAACTGTGCTTATTTCCCTTTTGTGTCTTCGACAATATTCCAGCATTTCAACCAATATCGGTCGGCCCGTAATCGTCTTGGCAGATCGTCCCTCTTCGCGAAAAACCTGTATCACAGTCATTCCCCGGCGTTCCGCTTCTTTGCGGCAGATGTCCTCTTGAGTCCCGAGCGAATAATTTTCAACCTGTTCTTCGGTCGAAACGCGAATATAGACAATCGCTTTATCCGACCGCTGTTCGATTTTGCCCGTTGATGTAAGTTCCATTTTAGCCCTCCTTTAATCCCTTCCAGGTAATTCCCCGGGCGTCAGCCCGAGGGATGGATTGATTCCAGCATCCATCTGGCTCATAATACAAAGTAGCCATGGAATGCAAAACAACAAGTCACTGTACATATGTCTGCGATTACCACATAGTGTTGGTGTCAAAGTACCGCAAGAATATCTTCAACGAGGGAATTTT
>Ga0194063_10000428_pt1 | contig 31244 bp, 30 predicted proteins | sample SepL3720m_MetaG_FD_155459 | JGI IMG/M metagenome (GOLD analysis project Ga0194063, IMG submission 155459) | Anoxic zone freshwater microbial communities from boreal shield lake in IISD Experimental Lakes Area, Ontario, Canada - Sep2016-L373-20m | ecosystem: Environmental > Aquatic > Freshwater...
TTCCCTCGAGCCGGCCAGTGGGCGACATGAAAGCTGCGATCTTTGATGACGAGAGCCTAATTGATAAGGCAACTTTTCCTGTAACGACAGGCTTTTGCGGCGATGCCACTTTTTTACGCTTGCGACCCGGCCGCTCGGACGGTGCAGTGGCGCCCGATGAGCACGAACCGCACAGCGGCACGGACCAGAGGGGCTATCCTGTTAGGAATGCTGCTTCTCTGCCTCCCTGCGACCGCGCAACAAGTCAAACTCAACCTCGCCGATGGCTTCGACTTTCCCGTCGGCAAGCCCAATGCCGAAGGTTACTATAAATCGCGCGGCCTGCGGCTGCGATCGCCCGAACACTTTGGCGAAGACTGGAATGGCCGCGCGGGCGGTGAAAGTGACCTCGGCGACCCTGTTTACGCGATTGCCGACGGCATCGTCACCCTAGCGCACAACGTCCGTAGCGGCTGGGGCAACGTGGTACTAACCCGCCACGCCTACCGCGACCCCGCAAGCGGCGAGGTCAAATACTGCGACACGCTCAACGGCCACCTCAACGAGATCATGGTCAAGAATGGGGAACTGATCAAACGCGGCCAACAGATTGGAACGATCGGCAACAACTTTGGAATGTATCCCGCCCACCTGCATTTCGAAATCCGCCACAACATCCAGATCGGAATGATTCGCCATTCTGTACCGTGCGACTTGCTCAACTGGGCCGATCCAACGCAATTCATCAACAAGTACCGCCATCTCAAAAACGAATGGCGCATGGTCGCAGTGCCCACCGGCACCTATCTCGCCTACATGGGCTTCAAAGGCATTTGAAGAAAGCTGCAGAGATCACAGTGGCAGGTCGTAGCTGCGACCGCCGAGCCCTTCGTACCAGCGGAGATAGGCGCGATTGACCATCGAGTAGCCGCCGGGTGTCGGGTAATTGCCGGTGAAATACCAATCGCCGCAATTGCCTTTGATCGAGGCGTGGAGGTTTTCGATGTTCTGGAAAATCACCTGGACTTCACCGTCCCAGTCGATGCCTTCCGGATAAACCATGCGGCTGACTTCGGCGGAAATTTCTTCGTCGGTGAAGGCGTCGTAAACGGCTTTGACGCGGTTTTGGCGCTCGCCGACTGGGAGTTTCAGCTCGGCTAGGCAATCATCATAGATCCGATCAAGCAAAGACTGCCTGCCGGCGCGGCGATGGAGGGCAACTGCGGCCGTGAAGGCAATGAATTTGCCGAGCTCCGACATGTCGATGCCGTAGCAGTCGGGGTAGCGGATCTGTGGCGCGGTCGAGCAGACAACGATCTTGGACGGCTTGGTGCGGGCGAGGATCTTGAGGATCGACTTCTTGAGGGTGGTGCCGCGTACGATCGAGTCGTCGAGAGCGACGAGGTAGTCGCCGGGATTCACGACGCCGTAAGTGATGTCGTAAACGTGGGAGACCATCTGGTCGCGGCCTTTTTCCTGCGAAATGAAGGTCCGCATCTTGATGTCCTTGTGGGCGATCTTTTCGCCCTTGGGCCAGTTGCGGAGGATCAGGTCATCGACGAGTTCAGGCGTGAGCGTGCCGTCTGCGGAGGCTTCGAGGATCGACGAGCGCACTTCCTGGCGGCGGTAGAGGCGCAGGCCATCCATCAGCCCATAGTAGGCGGTTTCAGCCGTGTTGGGGATGAAGGAGAAGACGGTTTTATCGAACGCGCCGCCGATGGATTCGACGACTTGGGCAACGAGGGCCGCACCCATGGCTTTGCGCTCGCGATAGATGAGCGGATCGTTGCCGCGGGAGAAGTAGATTTTCTCGAACGAGCACGGCGTGTAGCTTTGGGGCGGGGTAAAGGCGGAATCCGAGATCGTGCCATCGGACTTGATGGTGATCATCGAGCCGGGATCGACGGCTTTCACTTCGCTGGCGTCGGCTTCAAAGACAGTCATCAACGGCACCCGCTCGGAAGCGAAGGCGATGACGTCATCCGTCACGAGCATGTGGCAAGGGCGGATGCCGTGCGGATCTCGCATGACAAACATGTCGCCGTTGCCGATGGCACCGCAGATGGCGTAGCCGCCATCCCAAGCCGCAGCCGATTGCGAGACGAGCTTGGGCACGTCGAGCGCGGCGGATATCAGTGCAGGAATTTTCGCGCCAGGCACGCCCGAGTCGCGCAGGTGGCGATAGAGGTCGGTGTGAGCTTCGTCGAGATGGTAGCCGATTTCTTCCAGGACCGTCTGGGTGTCGGTGCCGAAAACGGGGTGCTGGCCGCGGTCGATGAGCACTTCGTTGAGCTCGCCGGCGTTGGTCATGTTGAAGTTGCCCATCACCATCAAGGTACGGGTAGGCCAGTTGCTGCGGCGCAAGTAAGGGTGGCAGCAGCCCGCATCGAAATCGCCCGAAGTGCCGTAGCGCAAGTGGCCGATGAGGATTTCACCGCCGAAGTCGAAGTTCGTCTTAACGCTGGCCGGGTCCTTAATGTTCATCGTGCCCTTGCGAGACATTTTGAAGAAGTCTTTGATTTCCTTGTGGAAGATCTCGGCCAGAGCGTCTTTGGCGATACTGCGGCGGCGGTGCACGTACGACTGGCCGATGGGCATGTCGATCTTGACGCAGCCAATACCGGTACCGTCTTGGCCGCGATTGTGCTGCTTTTCCATGAGGAGGAACAGCTTGTTGAGACCCCACAGGCAGGTGCCATAACGGTCGTAATAATAGGCCAGCGGCTTGCGGAGTCGCACAGCGGCGATCCCGCATTCGTGTTTGAGGAAGTCGCTCATGCTTGGATCAATCGGGGAATCACTCGCCTGTGACACAAACACGGACACCTTCTTCGGGGACCATGCGGCCGATCACCGTGCCACCGTCGCCCACCTTGAGGGCGGCTTCGACGTCAGCTTCGGCAACGATGGCCACCCAGCCGATACCCATGTTGAAGGTGTGGAAGCGGTCTTCGGCATCAACGTGCGAGAGCAGTTTTTCGATGCCGGGAAGCTCCCAGCGCGGGATCTCCAGATCGGCACCCATTCCGCGGAAAAGGCGTTCAAGATTTTCAGGTAGGCCGCCGCCCGTGATGTGGGACATCGCCTTGGGCTTGACGCCTGCAGCCTTAAGGCCGCGGGTGACATCATGATAGAGACGGGTCGGCTTGAGCCATTCAAGCAGTTCCGCGTCGGTCACTTCGCCAGGGAATTCATTGAGCACGCGGCGAACGAGCGACCAGCCATTGGCGTGGATGCTGTCCGAGGCGTAGCCAATCAGCACATCGCCAACGGCGGCGGTGGTGGGGTCGATCAGGTCGGGCTTTTCAGCGCAACCGATGCAGAAGCCGGAAAGTTCGATGATGCCTTCTGGGACAATGCCTGGCATTTCCGCCGTTTCGCCACCCGCGAGGATGCAGTCGCAAGCCTCGAGGTAGTCGGCCATGCCGGAAATAAGGCGGGTGATTTTCTCCTCATGGAGGGCTGCGATCCCGATGTAATCGAGGAACAACAAGGCGTCGCCGCCGGTGGTAAGAATGTCGTTTACGCTCATGGCGACGAGATCCTTGCCCGCTGTTTCGAGCAAATCGTGCTCCAGTAACAGCTCCAGCTTAGTGCCGACTCCGTCACAGCCGGTGACCATCACTGGCTCCTTGTAACTGCTGAGGTCGTAACAAGCAGCGAATAACCCGAAGGCTCCCCACAACTTACGTGTCTGTTGAGTTCTGCGCACGTGAGTGCCGATGTCGCCCACAAGAGCCGCCGCTTTACGCGTGTCCACTCCTGCCTGTTGGTAAGTTAACTTGCCCGCCATAATCCGCTGGGGGGGTTCTACCACCCCCCCTCCTCCCGTCACGAAGAAAAAAAAATGGTTTTCGGAGATCCTCCGGAATCACTGAAAATCCGCGATTTGCAAAATAGCCAAACTAACAGGAAATCAACGATTCCTAACTTCAATTGCGCAATGATTGGGATTATTTTACTTAAAAGGAGGATTAAGTAGAAGGATTTCCGAGTGATTTTTGAAGATCGCGCGGATGGATTTCGAAGAGTCCCAAGAATCGGTAGCCAAATCGATGCATCTATCAGCCTCCATCCACCTCGACCTCGGTCTTGAAATCGGCTATAGCAGCGTGCTCGCACGCTTTGGGCAAGAGATCGAACTGGGCAGTGGCACGCATTTCTTGCTAGCACGCAATGGTCGCGGCAAAACGACGCTGCTGCGGACTTTGGCAGGGACACAGGCGCCCGTTTCAGGTAGATTTCACGTGGATGGATTTGTCCAATACCTGCCGGAAGACCTGCGATTTGATCCAGAAATCACTCCTGCGGTGATTTTCCGATCGCTGCTGCCAAAGGCGCGGCTGCCGGAGGCGCTGAGCCTTGCAAGCCGCATTGAACTGAATACCAAAAAGCCTTATGGCCGGCTTTCCACGGGGAATCGCCGAAAAACCAGCCTGATCATGGCCGAATTTTCGGTGAAGGCGGGAGTCGGCAATGTCCTTCTTCTCGACGAGCCATTCAGCGGACTCGATGCCTTTGCCCGGGAGACCTTCGAGGAAATTTGGAGGGAATCCGCTGCCAACGTACTGCGACTGGTGAGCTGCCACCCCGACTATGACTCGATGTCGATGCCGAGCGTGGTGCTGATCGAGGGCAAAAACGCCAGCCACTTCCAAGGAGGCGACCAAACTTGGAGCGGCCTCAAGAGCTTGATGACCTGACACAAAACCATGCGCCTCTTCCGACTCACTTTTGCTACGATTCTCCACCGCAAGTCGTGGGCGATCTGTGCATTTGCGGTTCTGGTCCTCCCGTTTGCGCTGCCGCTGATCTCCAGCGCCACGGAAAAACCGATGCTGGTACAACCGGCGCGCATTCTCGCCGCTTGGGGCACCCTCTGGATCAGCACGCTCTTGTGGGGACTGTTCACCGCCGCCTGGGAGGGAGAGACCCATGCCAAATCGGGAGTGGGTGAATACTTCCAAACTACGGGTGTTTCCGCAGGTCGCCAGCTTTTTGAAATCTGGCTCGCGGTCCTGTGCTTCGTCGTACCACTGGCATTCATCACGGCGGCGATCAGCCAGTTCGCGGCGACCCCAGCCGATCCCGCGGAGTATTCGATGTGGTGGATTCTCAACCTGCAATACACGGTGCTATTCTTATTGGTGGTGGGACCTTTGTTAGCACTGGCTATAGCACTCGCCTCGCGCTTTGGCGGAATCGCAGGATTCGCCGTAACCTTGAGCATCACCCTTTATGGGCTCTATGGCGTCGGGTATCTGGACAGTATGTTGAAGCTGGAAAAGAATCCGATTCTTCATGGCGTCTGGTTGTTCTCGCCCCACTACGGATTTGCCGATCTAACCCAGCGTCTCTATTTCAAAAACGGCACTTTGCCTTCAGAAGCTTTCTGGAGCATGGCCCTCTACTTTTCGGGGATTCTCGCCATTTACATGGGGATCTCCCGCCTCTGCTTTCGCACGAAATTGCCCGTTTGATTCAGGATCACTCCGACTCACTCCAACCTTTAAAGCCATGTCGCGCCTGCTCACCCACACCATCTCCATCGGCCTGATCGGCGGTGGCATCTTTGCTGGGTCATTTGCGGCGCGCCCACTGTTCGCACATTCAGATTGGGATGCCCCACTGAATCCCCTTGGGATCAATGGCAGCCCCTACGGAGAAATCCTAGCGATGGCAATGCAGGGGCAGATTGACAACCATTTCAAAGGAGCGATGGGAGGTGGCGCACGCCCACATCAAGCCAGTAAAGTCCCGGCGGCAAGCCGATCAGGTGCGGACAGGTCGCTAGGAGGGCGATTTGATAACCTCTTGGCCTCGCTGGATCGTGTCGCCGAGATCCGCACCAATCCAAAGTCCATCAGCGAGACCCACAAGCGCTACCTCCGCAGGCAAGTCGAAAACAAACTCCGCTTTGCCTATCAGCTCGATCCCACCCACTACGCGAACTACAATTCCCTACACTTTTTTCTGACCGAGCCCGAGCTGGGAACCCATCCCGAGCTCACACCATCGGCCGCAAAACTCGCCGAGGACACCATTCAATACTGTCTCAAGCAGGACAACGACCCCAGACCGGCACTCACCGCAGCGGCTGCCGCCAGCAACATTTTAGAACTCATATTCAACGATCAGCTCAACTCAAAACCAAAGTTCAGCACGATCCAAATGCACCAGTATTTGAATCTCCTCGATCACTGCATCGCCCGCTACGTCGCTATTTCCAGAGCATGGGACCAAACCAAAAACTGGGATCTGCTATCGCCCCAACGCATCACCGAATGTGATGAAAGATTCAATTTCATCCGCCACTTCAGAGACGCGGCGGAAGGATCCATTCGCCGCATTGAAGGAAAATCCCTCGAGCCAGCAAGACTGTAATATCGCTTCTCAATCACCCTCGGCACAACACTCCGCCTTATGTCTGTTTTCACATTAGCCCCCGAAGCACCCTCAGTCGAACAGATGTGTTTTGAACCCAGCATGGGTGGCACGGACCTTCTCGGCATCATCTTCCGCGTGTGCCGCGATTTGAGCGTTTCCGATATCCAGATGCGGGCGGAACGGCCGGTTTACATCCACACCAACAAGGGCATGGAGAAGCTCGATTTTTTGGGGGTTCTGTCAGCCAGGAACATGGATGAAATCCTCAAGGAGCTGATTCGCAACCGAGAGAGTGGTAGCCACGGATTCGGCCAAGACCAAGGAATTGAAACGCGAATGGATGAAAAAATCCGCCTTGAGATTGCCAATTTCTCAGAGCGACGAGTCGCTGATTTTTCCTGCAGCGGGATCCCCATGAGTGACAGCGGCGACTGCTCCGGGCGTCTGAGAATCCAGGCTCACCTCAGCTCATCCGGGCTAGGTGTCACCTGCCGCATCCTCAACGATTTCATTCCCGAATTGGAGGCTCTAGGCATTGACCCCGACACCACTGACACCCTCCGTCACGGAGTCCTCAGACGAGCTGGATTATGCCTCGTCACAGGCCCCACAGGCTGTGGGAAATCCACGACTCTTGCGGCCCTCATCAACTGGGCTCGCCGCAATCATCCGAAACACATCGTAACCATCGAGGATCCCATCGAGTACCAATACCCCGACGACATGGAGGATCCCGCATGTCCGGGCCGGCGAATCCCGTCTCCCAGCATTGTCACCCAACAAGAAGTCGGTCGCGATGTGCACTCCTACCGCCAAGGGCTCAAGGATGTGCTGCGCAAGGCTCCCCACATCATCCTTCTTGGCGAAATACGGGATCGTGAAGCCATGGAGACCTGCATGGAAGCGGCCCAAACAGGCCACCTGGTGCTATCCACACTGCACACGACAGGCGCGGTAAAAACCATTGGTCGGATTCTTGAGCTGTATCCCAAGGATCATCACGCCTCCGTCTTGAGCCGCCTCTCGGAGATCCTCATCTTCATCCACTCGCAAGGGCTTCTGAATGGCGTCCAACGCCGAGTCATGACCTACGAATTTCTCCAAAACAACGAAGACGCCGTTTCCAGCGCCATCGCGAACTACGATGGAGGAGCCCGTTCACTTGAAGACGTCATCCGCCGTGCCGGAAACATCGAATGGGACTCCAATCTTCGCCGCCTCCTCAAGCAAGGATCGATCACCCGAGAATGCTTTGAAAATGCAAAGATGAATAAAAACCATGATGATGTGTGACTTATGGTTTTTGTCTCTAACTATTAATAATTATCTTTTATTTTAACTTTAATTCGATTATTAAGAAGCAATTCATTTTTCGAGAAAATAGCGGCGAAACCACAGGAATCACATTTCTCAAATTCTCCACTTTTCTCACGAAATAAAAAACAAAAACAACACACCATGAAACTGACTAAAGCTAGTAATATGAAGCGCAAGCCCGGCATGACCCTTCTTGAATTGACGGTCGTCATCCTCGTCTTGCTCTCACTCATCTCGATCCTATTTATCGGCGCTCGCGCCTGGAAAAAAGGTTCGGACCGTGCCGCAAACATCCTGAACATTCGCAACGTTCAACAGGCTGTTCGCGCTCATGCCAATGTTCGGGGACTTCTCGAGGGCGCCGCCCTCGCGTCGACAGAAATTGTCGGAGCGAACAAGTATCTCGGCAGCGTCACCGCACCAAACGTAGACATCACCTACGCCTACGATAGTGTCGTGCCAGCAGTTGGAACCCTCTACCTGCAAGCCACCTATCTCAATGGCACGGCCTCAGATTATGAGCCAACGGCTGGCTCTACCAGCCAGTGGTAATTCACGAATCTCTCATTAAAAGAAGATTCGACTCAACGGCTTGCCTGCAATGGCGGGCGAGCCGTACGATGATTCCATTTATATTTTAGGGCAGCCCCCAGTCCCCCATGTTTGATCCATCCAGAGCCCTGTGGCTACCTTACAACATCCGCGATCTCTCAACGCTGTCCAACAGTTTGGCCAAGCATGTTCGATCCTATCAAACACCAGCAGAGCGACCAATCCAGCTTGGTATCATGACGCTCTCGATCTGAATCTACAGCTGCACATCCGCATGGATGGTGCAGACATTTCTACATTTTATTACGACCGAAATAAAAAACTCTGGGAAAATGGGCCGGACCTCACCGGTGACCTGATCCGAGACCCTGCCAAACTGAGTTTGTTTATTGAAGAGGCGATCCAGTATGCACGATCCAATGACGCAACCTCGTTAGGAGTCATTCTCTACATCGCGGATGAGTTCGCGACGACAGAGTTAAAACCCGATCTTGATCACTCCGTTTCACTCACCGACCTTCGGAATGCCGCAATCCTCGATCCAAATTCGATCCTTGAAGACTCTTCCATTGTGGCCACGCAGGCCTCTTGGCGAGTCATTCCTTATGCCGCCACTGGTAGCAATGTCATCGGCACGACGGTCACGATAACAACCCGATACGCGCCACTAATGGCCATGCTTCGCGAAGCTGGCGAAAACGAAAACTTTCCCATCGTCACTCGTGCGCTGAGCGCCCCATTGGTAGCGATCATGGGCTTGAGCCAAATACTCAAGCCGACGCCCAATCAGCCATTCGTAGCCATCCTCCAATATTCTTGGTTCACCGTCTTGGCCTTTTTCGACAACGCGATGGATCTGCGACTGATTCGCAGCCTGCAGCACCACGGAATCCATTGCCCGCCCCATCTCTGTCGCAATGCACTTGTGACGACTGATGCCTCGCTTGAATTCGTTGACCCGGACCTCTTCCTGCTAGGACTCAGTCAAAACCAAGACGCGGCCCAAGAGTCTCACTTGCGCCTTGCCTTCACAAACAGTCGCGTGGAGGAGGTTTTTCATCCCGCGACCCAGAAGGTGCCGCCGTGGTGTCACGAGCTCACAATCGCCTCGCAGCTGGAGGACGGACCCACCAACCTGGTCAGTCGCACGTTCTCGATGCTTCGCGAGGAAAAATGGGCCCTCCAAAACTTTCTACCAACGCCCAGCGATATCGCCGAAATCTATCCAAGCCGCAAGGAGATGCAACTTCTACGGGTCCTGCGTTTTTCCCGTGTCGCGGTCTACGCGATCGCACTGGTCGGCATTTTTTACCTTTGCTACGAAGCGATCGATCTCATGCGCCGTCCGGAATGGACTTTTGATTCCACCCAGGCCGCGGTGGTGCAAGGAAGACTCACACAGCTCTCTCGCGAAAGACAGAAATCGGATTACTGGAACAACCTCTTAGAAGACCGATCGAAAGCTTGGGTCAGCATGGAGTCACTCTCCCAAATGTTTCCAGAAAGCGGAGGGATGCTCATTAAAAACTACTCCCAAGTGGTGAAGCCTGACAACACGCCGGGCAAAGTGAGGGTCGGATTTGTCAAAGAATGGAAGATCACGGGGTATGCACGCGACGAGGCCTTGGAGCGCCTCAATACCCTCAACACGCGTGAAGGGATCTCCGCGCATTTCAGCGAAATCGCAAGCCTCACGGGCAACAACTCCTTCAGTACGGGAGTCGGAAGCCGCAACCTCGTCGTCAACCTCCGCACCCAGGAAAATAACAGTTATAAGCCAATTCCACCCGAGGAGATCAGCGACGCGGACGAATCAACGTATCCATTCACCTTTGATCTCACGATCACCCAACGCTTTGAGGCCACGGATCCTCTGGCGATCAATGTTTCAAAAGCCCCTTGAGCCATGCATCTCTATCGGAAATCCATCGTGCTGTTTGGAATCGTCATTCCCGTCATGGCTTCCGCCTTGCTGGTGGGCGTCGGTTTCCTTCTCAAATCAAAAATGACCACTTCCTTTGAAGCCAAGCAGAAGAACTTCAAGACCTATGAAATAGGCCGTGTCGCGGGGCTTCAAATCGAGTCAGAGGTTGAGCGCCTGCATCAGCACATCAACCGTTGGAACAGCCTGCTTTCGCAAGAATCCGCCAGCACGGTCACCACCTACCTGCGCGAGATCTGCGAGCATCTACCGAACAAGGAAATTCAACAAACCGCCTTTGAGCGGCCGAGTACCAAAAGCGGATTTGGAACCATTTCCGCACAGAATTCCTCTCAGATCCGCATCGCCTTTCGGGGGACCTACCGCACGATCCAGCGTGCATTTCTCGAGCTAGAGACCCGGATGCCTCAACTCCAGTTGCAAGAGCTTCGGATCGACCCGAGTTCCGCCCAGTCCTCGCTGCTAAACTTTCAGGCCTCTTACACCGCATGGGAACGCTAGCTCACATTTGCACAGGGGTGATTTTCACGGCGACTGCGCTTGCTCAGTCAGCAGTAGAAATCCGGACCCAAGCACCCGCGCCTCAAAAAGCCCCAAACGCGAGTTCGGCCTCTGATTTAACAAAAACAGCTTCGCGTCATCTCGATAGCGCGGGATTGGCGCCATACATCGATGCCGCTTCCTCCACATTCTCAATTCGCAGACGAGCCCGAGATCCATTTGGGCATTCTCAGGACCCAGATGCGAAGCCCGTAGCCCAGACATCTACCGCAAAGACCGCTCGTCGCGCAGCACCGATTCTAGCAACTCCTTTCTCTGAAATTGTCCAGCTCATCACCATCACTACCATCATGCCCGGCGAAAAACGCTTTCTCATCGGAACACGTTCGATCAGCCAAGGCGATCAGATAGCGATCACCTTTCGCGGTAGACACATCCCTGTCGAAATCACCGAAGTGACCGCACGCCAGATCGGCTTTCGCAATCGGGAAACCGCTGAAACGGCAATGCGCAGGCTGGACTTGCTCCCGCCAGGCATGACTCCAGGAAATCAAGAAATCACCAATCCTGCCATACAGCCAGATCTTCCAAATGCCCCCATCAACCTCGAAGCGGGCGACCCGACGCCATGATACTTATCAACAATCAACAACCATCCGATGATGAAACTCACGAATCTGAGATCCATATCCGCCGCTGTCTTGGCCCTTGGATCACTCCATGCACAAACCCCTGCCGATTCATCAAACCTCCCGAACATGCCGCTGACTGAATCCAGCGCCAACGCGATCCAAATCCCCATCTCGGATAACGTCACGCCGGATTCCTCTGCGGCAGCTCCATCGAAAGGAATGACCGATGCTGCTGCAGCGACTACCTCATACGCCACTGTCGAAAGTCCGAAGCAGGAAATCAAAAAATCCGACGAGGGCTTTATCCTCAAAGCGGCAAGCCTTAATGACATCTTTCAGTTTCTGGCTAAATCCGCAGGTCGTCAGTATTTCCACAACGCCAAGATCGCAGGTCCCGAGTACCTCGTGACCGGACACCTCAATGATGGCAAGCCGCTGCAGCAAATGGAGGAACTCGCCTTCATGTACAGTCTCACTCTGCATACCAAAGGCGATACCATTTACGCCTTAACCCAAACACAGCTCAGCCAGTTGCCTAGCGCAGAGTTCCATTACCAACTCCGCTACCTCCGCCCCACCGACATGGAACAGATCAAAGAATTGATCAAACCCATGCTCAGCCCTGGGACAGGCATCGTAAACTTCGAACCGAAGACTAACACCATTGTCATTATCGATTCCACCCATCGCATCGAGCAAGCGCGCGAATTGCTCCACGGCATCGACAAAGCCAAGGGACAAATCGTCGTTGAGACCAAGATTCTACGGATCAACAACAGCGTCGCGAAGCACACAGGCGTCAACTGGGCCAATTCCCTCGGCAAAGATGGCACATCCCTCAACCTCACCAGAGATCTCAACTCGGTCTTTGGTCTGCCCACACAGTTAGTCGCGTCGAGCAGTGGCCCGGCACAGTCCAATCTCGTGCTAAGCCCGATCCAAGTGTCTGGAGTGCTACGCGCACTTTCCGAAGGCGGCCTCGCTAGCCAAGTCTCCAACCCGACACTCATCACCGAAGACAACGAGCAAGCAACGATCTCGATCATTGATCGCATTCCGATCATTACGACCACTAGTACCGCAAATACGACCGGAGGAAACCCAACAGTGACTGAGGAAGTCCGCTACAAAATCGACAAGAGTGATAAGACCATCGATACCGATCCTGATAAGCACCGGGAAATCGGCATCTCGCTCGTCGTCACCCCAACGCTGCTTCCAGACGGCACCGTCCGTATGAAAATGCGTCCACGCTCTGCACAAATCGTCGAGCAGATCGTCAGCATCAGCGGCAACAAATATCCCCGCGTCACCGAGTCCATGGTCGAGTCCATCGCCCGCGTTCCAGACGGCTATTCGCTGGTCGTTGGGGGATTTTATGGAGAAGCACAAACCCAAGGGAAAACCAAAATTCCAATTCTAGGAGACATCCCGGTGCTGAACTTTTTCTTCAAAAGCAAAGAGGCCACCCAAGAGAAAACCAGCCTTGTTTTCGTCATCACTCCCAAATCCTACGACCCAACAAATCGCACGATGAGTCGCCGATTGAGCAGCCATATTCGCTCAGCATCCGCCTTCGATCTTGGCTCTAATTCGGCGGTTCCCAATCCAAAGCCAGCACTTGCCGAGCCGTTGTCGAATCAACCCACCGATTTGCTCATGCCCGATAACGTCCCTTCAAAACCCATCAACGCGCACAAACGCCTTACATCGTTCCGATAGCCCCTGACCTCTCTTCTTAATGCAATCTGCCCATGATCTCTCTGCCACTCACGAGATCGCTCTCCAAACCAGAGCGGACATCTGGGAGCTTGCAGAGATTTGCCTACAGCAGACCGCCGATGCGTTGCACGAAGTTCGTGCCGGTACTCCTGCTGAAATCTCCAAGGGGATCTCACTCGCTCGGGAAGATCACATCGAGAAAAAGCCTTCTGACCTGATCGAGGTTCTCGCGCGAATCCAAGGCCATGCTGAGGAGCACCTAGGCCCAGCTATCCTTGAAATGAGCGACAAGGTCGCTTCCACACTCACCCCCTATCCACCGCTGATACCCTTTGCCGGCAAGCTGATCACACCCACGGCCTTCTATGATTCGTTTGAATCCATTTATGAGATTGCCCGGATTTTGCGATCGCCCGCAGTCTATACGGAAGACACGGATTCAATCGGCATCGCCTCGATCAATCCTGTGGCGTCATTGATACTGGCCCAAGAGATTCGTGAGGCAGCTTTCAAACGCCTCGGCATTCGCCCATTTATCACGATCGCTCGTCTCGACTACGAGAGCTGGACGTTTCTCATCCGCAAACACTTCGCATCATGATCGAATTTGACGGCATTTCGTTCAATGAACTCATCAGTCGCCAAATTATGAGCGAACTGGCTGGGCACGATCCCAGTTACGCGGAACTCGCCCAAGACCAAATATCGAACCGTGTCACCCGCTACAGCTTCATGGCTGCTGTTGCTAAAATCAACGGCCTACCATTCTTCCCTAAGCTTGCCGAATTCTGCGATGGCACACTGCATGCCGCGTGTGATTCAGCGGTCATGACCCGCGGTTTTTTTGCTCCACTCTGTCTCTCGGGAAACGATAAACTCATCGTCGCCCTTGCCAACCCATGGAGCTCACTGCCCGAGGAGTACCTAGCGCCCCGCTTCCCCAACCACGAGATCATCAAGATCGTCACGCTCGCTTCGGAAATCAGCCGTGCGATCGAATCGGTGGCAACCAATAACGGCCCCAGCCAATCTGATCTTGAGGCCATCGACGTGGAGGATATGGATGACGGTGCCCACGACTTCGACGTGACGGCCGACTATGCCGAGCCGATGGCTCAGCTCATCGCCACCATCATGGCAGATGCCGTGAAGACCCGGGCTTCCGACATTCATTTCAAGGTAGAGAAAGAAACTTTTTACTACTGCTTCCGGGTCGATGGAGACCTCGGCAACAAGGTGGAGATCCCCATGAAGCTGAAGGACCGTCTCGATGCCTTCCTGCTCAACCTGATGAAGCTCCCCACCGAGATTCGCAACACCGCCCCCGGCATTTCAGGACGCTTCACCATTTCCTATTTCCACCGCGCCATCGATATCCGCTATGAGCGCCACCGCACCTATCGCGGCTATCACATCACCATGCGTTTGCTCGATAAAAGCAATATCAACGTCACCCTTGGCAAAGGCACACTGGCATTCGACGACGAGACGATGTTTGCGCTTAACAAGGTGATGAAAATCCCTGCTGGCATTATCGTGATGTCAGGCCCCACGGGCTCGGGGAAATCCACTACCCTGAACGCCATCCTTCGCGAGCTCAATCGCCCGGAAGTCAATATCCTCACCTTGGAAAACCCTGTCGAAGACGAAGTCCCCGGCATCACCCACTGTGACTTGAAAAGCGCCAAGGAGTTTAAGCCGATGATCGCTTCCTTCATGCGTTCCGATCCCGACATTATCTTAATGGGTGAGGTCCGGGATATCGAGTCCGCTGAACTCGCCATCGAAGCGGCCGTCACCGGCCACAAAGTTCTAACGACGATCCACACGGCGCGTGCCTCGCAGATCATCGAACGCTTTGAACAATTAGGACTCGAACGTTGGAAGATCGCCCAAACCTTGAAGGCCGCCTGTGCCCAACGACTGGTCAAACTGCTCTGTTCTTACTGCAAGGAACCCGCCACCGGCATCGAAGAGCTCGACCGAAAGACCTTCTGCCTGGATGAGTCATGGGCGAACGTCCCGATATTCGTGGCTAAAAGCGGCGGCTGTCAGGAATGCCGCAACACGGGCTACAGTGGAAGAACTGCCATTTTGGAAATCATCCCGATCACCCCCAAAATTTCCGACCAACTTTCAAAAGGCGAGATGTCTCCCTATGAGCTGGAAGTCAAAATCGCCGAAGAAGGAATCCTCCCAAACCTCCGCCGCAGCGGTCTGCGTCTGCTTCGCGATGGGAAAACCGACCTTGCCGCCGTTAGCAAGGTCATCGACATGACCTACACCGATGACTAACGTCGAGACAACTGCAAAGGGGACCGCGCAACAGACAGCCAAAGGAATTCTGGCCGGGCTGAAGAAGCCTAAAAAGATTAAAGAATTCTGCAAAAAAGAGCTGGTCGATTTATTCCGCGGACTCGGCTCATTGCTGCGAGCACAGATCAATACCGCCGACGCGCTCAAATACTATGGCCAAGGATTACCTAACAAGTTGATCGCGGAGGCACTGATCCACATCCGCGAAGACATCAATGCGGGGATGAACGTTCACGAAGCTTTTCGGCGCACGGGACGATTCAGCGAGACGATCATCGGGCTGATCCAGGCGGGCTCCGATGCGGGTCAACTTCACCATGCGTTTCAATCCCTCGCTGGTCGCTTAAAGAGTGAACTGTTTTTCCAAAAGCAGCTCAAGAAAGCCACCATCACCCCGGGGATTATCATCGCCGTCCTAACAGGCGCGTTCATCGTTTCCCAAGTTAAGATCGTCCCTCAGGTCGAGGCGATGCTGCTGGGAGTCAATGCCAAGCCCGACGGGATGACGGCCATTTCATTCAAAGTGAGCCATTTCACCCAGTCGGCTTGGCCGTTTTTTGTCGGCGGCGTCATTGCGGCTGCCATCGTTCTTTTCCGCTCCGCCCATGTGCGGAATCTCATCCTCGGCTTTGTCATGTCGAAATGGCGACTGCTGCGCATGCTCGTCATGAGCCTGCGCCAGATGACGTTTATCTCCACCATTCGCCTGCTTCATTCCAACGGCATCAACCTCGCGAAGTCGATCCGGGTTTCTGCTAACAGCGTTAGAAACACGCCGTTTTATGATGAACTGCGCGCGGCGGCTGACAAATACGAGCATTCCGGCGTGCCGCTTTCCACCGCCTTCGCCAAGTACACCTCTGTGGATCCCCAAGTTGCCCACATGCTTTCCATCGGCGAGAAATCCGCATCGCTCGACGCCCAACTGGCGATGCTTTCCGAGATGTATGAGGAGGATCTGCAAACCTACATGGATTCATTCGCCGCAGCCATCAGCTTCATCGTTTTGCTCATCGCTGTGGGCCTGATTGCGGCCGTGTTTGTAGGGACATTCCTACCCATTTTCCTGATGGGTCCTAAAATGATGCAGAGCGGTATCTAACCCCGAAGAATCACAACTTTCATGCAACTCACCCGTTTCGACCGCTGGCTGCGGGAAACCTATGTCTATCAAACGCAGATTCGGACGCTGCGCCCCCCAGAATCGCTGCCCAAAGGCATTCAACGCATAGAGGAGCCTGAGATCCCCGGAAACCGGTATAAGTATTTGTACATCGCCAACAACAGCCGAGCCGCAGATCAGCTATTCTCCCAACTGCGGGAAAACTGCCAAATGCATACCACCCAAATCGTCGATCGCAAAACGTGGTTGGCTCCGTTTCTGGCACCTAGAGACAAGTCCGTCAGCTGGTGGTTGTTCTCCGCGGTTCTCATCTCCGTCTGCGGATTCTTCATGCTGCTCTATCTCAAGAGCTTTGTGGACGATCCCGAGTTCCGGAAAAATTTCGCGGATGCGCTGAAGCTCATCAAGAGCTGATCCCTATTTCCCCATGAAACCACCCTACTTATCACGGAAGTCTCAGAAAGCATTCACACTGCTCGAAATGACCGTGGTTATTTTGGTGCTGCTTTCACTGATCAAAATCGGACTTTTCACGTTCAGCAAAATGGATGAGTGGCGGCTGGGCAGGGAGGCGTCGGAAACTCTCCGCTCGGTCTATTCCGCACAACGGATGTATTTGGCGGACAACCCCACCGCCTCGGTCAGCGAAATCACCAGCACCATCCTGCTGCCCTACTTACCCAACCATGCGACCGTCATGCCTACCGTGACTTCACTAACAGGCGCCACTCTCAGCCTACTCATCAACGTATCTCCCCCGACCATCAACGCAGGATCCGGCGTCGCCTACGACCCGTCCGGCAGTACTCATGACTCCCTTTGGGATGTTGGCGAATGAATCATCTTTTCTCACTCTTGTTGTGCTTTGCACTTGGCCCAGCGGCAATTGCCGCCGAGTTCAAGGCCATCGGCGACTACCAGTTGCAGGCCCACTTCAAGCTAACGGGCCAGCAGATGACCCCGATCCCCATCAAGCCTGTCGTCTTCCACGTCTCGACCGATGGGGTGCAAATCCGGGTCGCAACGGTGGATGGCGAGGACTCCTATGCCACCTTTGAAATCTACAGCTCTGACGGGATCGGCCGTCCCCGCCCGGGTGCCAATGCACTGGAGGTGATTCCAGGCTTGCAGGCGATGAGCCGTGCTGACGGAACCCTCCGCCACTTATGCATTTCCCGGGAATCGATGACCCTCACTACGTTTCCCAGCCTTTCGGATCAAACCCTTGTCAGCTTCGCCATCGCCGCGCAAGCCCAACCCTGAAGCCCTCATTTCCAACCCACGATCGACCTGCCATGAATCCACATCCCACCGAAACGACTGATATCGCAACTCCTCCTGCCGCGTCCCCGCGACGGATCGATCACGGACTGCTCTTTGCCAGCACCGCTGTCGCCGCATTATTCTGCTACCTCTATATCACCAAGCCCGTCATTTCAATCTCCTCGGAAAAACTTCCCGCCAGCGTTCCTCTAACGGTCGCCCGCCCAGCTGTGATTCCCCCGACCGAAGCGCCATTGCTGCCGCGCGGAGATCACCTGCCGGGCGACGACAGCCAGAACACGGCAACAGAGCCACCGCCCGAGGCTAAACCCACCACCATCAGTGCACCATGAAGCCCACTGCCATGTCTAGGATTTGCAGCTTGGCTCTCGCCGCCATGATCGGGGCGGGTGTGATCCACTGGTGGTCGATTCAATCTTTTGTCGCAACCCTCGCTGACCCGCGTCCTGCCGAGGCGAAATCGGTCCCAGCGGTTGTCCCGCCGACTCCCGCCCCCGATGCCCATTTGCAGAAATTCTATCAGGAACTTTGCGGGAAAATGAAAGACATCGAACTCCAAAACCGGGACCTGCGCGATCAAATCGCCGAGACTAACCGTGACGTGATGAATCTCCAATTCCGTGTGGACACTCACTCCGCTTCATTCCGGCCTATGCCCGTGAGTGAAGAGCCAATGGAGGATCCGTCTGACAAAGATTTTGATGTTCTACCGCCGCGCGCGGTGCCAGTCTCTACGCCGTCCAATGAACCACCGCCGTCTTCATCGGCGACGGGCGCGCCACGCTGGTTTCCCAAAAACCCATGAGCATCCAACCATGAATCTCAAAACCCTATGGCTCACCCTGTTAGCGATTCTTCCAGTAGCAGCGTTTGAATTGCCTGCCGATTCCAGCCAATGCCTCGTCGGCATCGCCGATGACTGGGACAGCTCCAAGGTCACCCTACAACTCTATCACAAAACCGGCGGCACATGGAAAGCCAGCAACCCACCGTGGCCCGCCCGCCTCGGCAAGAATGGCCTGATCTGGGGCAATGGCATCCACCCCGTGCCCGCGGGCGCAGTGACCAAAAAAGAAGGCGACCTACGATCTCCCGCCGGCGTTTTCGCCATCGGTGGCGCATGGGGTTACGAGCCGACCATCCGCAAATACCCCACGCTTCCCTACCGCCAAGTGACTCCTCGCGATCTGTGGGTCGAAGATCCCGGCTCCTCGCGCTACAACCAGCACTTCCTCCTCGATCACGACCCCGCCACGCCTTGGGAGAAAAAACAACAAATGAAGCAAAGCGACCCGGCGCACTCGCTCAAGCTCTTCATCGCGCACAACGCCGCGCCCCATGCCATCCCCTATGCCATCCCCTATGCGGGGTCCTCGATCTTCTTTCACATTTGGCGCGGGGGAGGCACGCGGGCCACCGCCGGCTGCACCACCATGGACAAGGCCAAGCTCCAATGGCTCATCTCGCAGATCGATCCCGCCCGCCGCCCGCTTTACGTCCTCCTCACCCAGGCGGACTTCCAACTCCGCCGCCGCGACTGGAAACTACCCTGATCCATCCCGGTAGGGCGCGAGCTCTACTCGCTCGGGCGGCCGCAGAGCTGCCTCAATCCGGTTGAGCGGTCTTTCATACCACTTCCAAAGCATCTCCGATCGCTCATCGGCAGTCACCCAGCCCTTCGGCGGTCTTTCGCGGCGCTTTAAGGCTTCCTCCCGCCGCTTCGAGGTCTCCTCCAAGTGCTTTCAGCCTCTTACCCACCGCATTGAGGCTTCCTCTGGGCGCACTCAGTCTTCCTCTAACCACTTCGAGGCCTTCTCCAAGCACCTGAAATTGCGCTTTTATTCATTATAGACGAATATCAAGCCGCTGCTGGGCTTCACGCCTTGCCTGAAATTAAGCCTTAACGAACAACTGCCGAATTTCAAGACGCCTTGCAGCTTCTTTGCCTCGCCTAAATTCAGCTTAATTGATTGGAAGTCGAATTTCGACTCGCCAAAGGGTCTTTACGACCAGTCACATAAGACATCCAACTCGTTATAATTCGGCACTTGTACCGATAAGCGCAATTTCATCTCCTTGGCCAAGTCCTAGGGTTCGATGGAGGAAGCCATCGACGACTTGGAAAAGCTGAAAAACCTGCCGAGGGCCTCCTCAAAGCGGACAGAGACGCCCTCGCGCTGCCGGGAAAAGCCTCCGCAGCGCTGCGAGGACTTCAACACGTGGGGAGATCCTCTCTTTCACGCCACACACGAAGCCTCAAAAGAGTTTACTCCTTTCTTCAAGTCCCATCGCGTTGCGTTTATTGAGATAAGGCGAGCGATTTTCGTCATCCAATTGCCAAACGAGCGATTTTCTGGTGTAATGCAAACGTCATGAACCAATCGATCAATACCACTCACGCCAGCTTACAAAAATGGGTCGAGGAAGTCAGCGCCCTCTGCACCCCCGACGCCGTCGAGTGGTGCGATGGATCCCAAGCCGAGTGGGATCGACTCACGACGCTGATGGTGGATCGAGGGACGTTCACCCGCCTCAATCCCGCGAAGCGGCCGAATTCTTTCCTCGCCCGTTCGACGCCGTCCGACGTGGCACGCGTGGAGGAACGGACCTTCATCTGCTCAAAGCTGCGCGACGAAGCAGGGCCCACCAACCACTGGGCTGACCCCGCCGAAATGCGGGCCATGCTGGCCGAGAAGTTCAAGGGCTCGATGAAAGGACGGACGATGTACGTCATCCCGTTCTGCATGGGACCGCTCGACTCGCCGTTGGCGAAGATCGGGGTGGAGATTTCTGACAGCCCGTACGTGGTGGTGAACATGCGGATCATGTGCCACATGGGAGCCCACGTTTTGAAGCGCTTGGAGGAGGAGGCTGCTGGCACGATTCCCAAAAAGCGCGATGGCCACGGCCAATTCATTCCTTGCCTCCACTCGGTCGGTGCCCCGCTGGAACCGGGCCAAGCCGATAGCACCTGGCCCTGCAACGACGACAAATACATCGTCCATTTCCCCGAGGCGCGCGAGATTATATCCTATGGTTCGGGCTACGGCGGCAATGCCTTGTTGGGCAAAAAGTGTCTCGCACTGCGCATCGCTTCCAACATCGCCCGCGAGCATCAGTGGATGGCGGAGCACATGCTCATCGTCGGCGTGCACGCGCCGGACGGGAGCAAAACCTATCTCACGGCGGCCTTTCCATCCGCCTGCGGTAAGACCAATCTCGCTATGCTTATCCCGCCGCAGTCCTATCTGGATGCGGGATGGAAAACCTCGATCGTCGGCGACGACATCGCGTGGCTGTGGCCTCACGCGGATGGCAAGCTGCACGCGATCAATCCCGAGACCGGCTTTTTCGGCGTCGCCCCTGGCACTGCCTACGACACTAACCCGATCGCCATGGAGTCGATGAAGGAGAATACGATTTTCACCAATGCCGCGCTGACCGATGATGGCGATGTCTGGTGGGAAGGCATGACCGCGGAAAAACCCGCGCACCTCATCGACTGGACGGGGCTGGACTGGACGCCCGACTGCGGAAGAGTCGCGGCCCACGCCAATGCGCGCTTTACCGCCCCCGCCGTGCAATGTCCGACGATCGATCCCGAGTGGCAAAACCCAGATGGAGTTCCCATCGAAGGCATCATTTTCGGAGGCCGGCGGCCCACGACCATGCCGCTCGTCTATCAGGCCTTCAACTGGAGCCACGGCGTTTATGTGGGGGCCACGATGGGCTCGGAAATGACAGCTGCCGCCGCAGGAACCATCGGCAAAGTCCGCCGCGATCCGATGGCGATGCTGCCATTCTGCGGATACAATATGGGAGCGTACTTCGCGCATTGGTTGGAAATCCGCCGCCACCTGAAGGATCTACCGCGCATTTTCCACGTCAACTGGTTCCGCAAAGACGAAGACGGCAAATTCCTGTGGCCGGGCTATGGCGAAAACATGCGGGTCCTCGAATGGGTCGTCAAACGCTGCAACGGTGCCGCCGCTGGCCATGAAACGCAGATCGGGTGGACGCCCGCGTTTGAAGATTTCAATATCCAAGGCCTCGATGGATTCACCTGCGAGAATTTTGACAAGGCCATGGCCTTCAACCGAGCCGAGTGGAAAGCGGAGCTAGTGAGCCAAGGCGAACTTTTCATCGACCTCTACGACCACCTGCCCAAAGAACTCGTCTTCCAGCGCGAGCTGCTGGCCGCGCGCCTGTCCTGAGGAAGAAATCTGGCCAAATCACGGGTTTGCTTTGACGAGCGGGGCTGGCGCGCGGCAGGATCTGGGCCATCGTAGCTCATGTCCTGCCGTAAGCCTTCCATGGAGCAACGCCTCGCCGCCCGCGAGGCGCCGGCCGACTTCGCCATCATGCGTCAGCGCTGGGCGGGATTGTTGTTTCTGCACTGGCCGGTCGCGGCAGCAGAAATCGCCGCCCGCCTGCCGGCCGGGTTGGAGGTTGACACCTACGAGGGTCAGGGATGGCTGGGGGTGGTGCCCTTTTTCATGGAGCGCGTCCGCCCCGTCGGCTTGCCGCCCTTGCCATGGCTGTCGTGGTTTCACGAGCTCAACGTCCGCACCTACGTCCACGACGCCGAGGGGAATCCGGGCGTTTGGTTTTTTTCGCTCGATTGCAACCAGCCGCTGGCCGTGGAAATCGCCCGCCGCGCTTTCCACCTGCCCTATCAGCATGCCGCCATGAGCAGCGTCGTCGATCGCGGCCACATTCATTACCACAGCCGCAGGAAGTCTGCCGCGGCCGCAGATCTGGAATACGATTACCACGTCCCCACGACCACCCAGGCCGCGGTGCCCGGATCGCTGGAGTGGTTTCTGGTGGAGCGCTATCTCTTATTTTCCGCCAAGCCTAACGGCCAGATCTATCAGGGTCGCGTGCATCACGAGCCCTATCAGATCGCGCCAGCGGTCTGTGGGCAGTGGTCTGCCGAGCCGATCTCGCTCAATGAATTTCCGCTTCCAAGCGGGCCGCCGCCCTCGATGTTAACGGCCGCGCCGGTGGATGTGAAAATCTTCCCGCTCCGCCGCTGCCAAGGCTAGGCCACCGCAGCAGTCTATCGCTAAGCCTGCGGTTGGTTGCCGGGCTTCCACTTGATGTTGCAGCCGCTGCTCGGGTTAGGGCGGGCAGAGGGGGCTTCACCAGCTAACAGGCTACGCAAGGCTTCTCGCAGATCGCCGCCGTCGGGCTTAGTGCCATTGCGCGGGCGGGAATCGTCGAACTGACCGGCGTAAAACAGCCGACCGTCGGCGTCGAAGAGGAAAAAGTCGGGGGTGCAGGCCGCGCCATAGGCCTTCGCCACTTCCTGGGATTCATCGAGCAGGTAGGGAAAGTCCCAGCGCCGCTCGGCGGCAAAGGCCTTCATCCGCTCGGGGCCGTCCTGCGGGTATTTGGCAAGGTCGTTGGAATTGATCGCGACCGTGCTCACGCCTTGGGCCGAGATCTCGCGGGCGAAGTCGCCGAGAGCATCTGCGAGATGGATGACGTAGGGGCAGTGGTTGCAGGCGAACACGACTAACAATCCGTTATTTCCAGCGATCCCGGCGCGGGTTTTGATGTTCCCGTCGGCATCGGGCAGAGAAAAATCGGGCGCGGGATCTCGCGGGCGCAGTTGGAAAGTCGAGTGAACTTCGGACATGAGCGGGTATTCTATCATCTAATTCGATCCTGAAAAATGCTTTCCGCCTTTGCCCTCTGGCGATTCCGTGGCAGGATTTCGACGCCATGTCGGACGGTCTATCATCGGCGGAGCTGCTCCGCTACTCGCGCCACCTGCTCATTCCCGCAGTGGGTGAGGCTGGGCAGTTGCGGCTGAAAAACGCGTCCGTATTGTTGATTGGGACGGGCGCGCTCGGCTCGCCCGCGGCGCTGTATCTCGCGGCGGCGGGTGTGGGTCGGCTGGGATTGGTCGATGCGGATGTGGTGGATGCGTCCAATTTACAGCGGCAAATTTTGCACGGCGAATCGTGGATCGGCAAACCGAAGCTGGAGAGCGCGGCGGCTCGACTGCGAGAGGTGAATCCGCTTGTCCAAGTCGAGCTGCACCCTGTGCGATTCACGGCGGATAACGCGTTAGAGATCGCGAGTTCCTACGACATCCTGGTCGATGGTTCAGACAATTTCCCCACGCGCTTTCTCACCAATGACACGGCGTTCCTGCTCAAGAAGCCGCTGGTCTATGGCGCGATCCACCGCTTCGAAGGGCAGACGGGCGTGTTCGCGCCGCATCTTGGAGGGCCGTGTTACCGCTGTCTGCTGCCAGAGATACCTGCGGCCGGGAGCGTGCCGTCATGCCACGAGGCGGGTGTGTTAGGCGTACTGCCCGGCATCATCGGCTCCTTACAAGCGATGGAAACCCTCAAGCTGATTCTCGGGATCGGCAAGGTGCCACTTGGCAAACTCACCTGTTACGACGCGCTCAACAGCGAGTTCCGCACTCTCAAGCTGAACCGCGATCTGCAATGCCGACTTTGCGGCGATCACCCAGGCATTCACAGCGTTTCCAATGCGGAGACAACGGCCGCTGCCACCTGCGACTTTACCCCAGAAACCATGGAATCCATCACCACCCAAGAACTTCGCAGTATCCTCAGCGGGAACTTTGAAGGCCTGCTCATCGACGTCCGCGAACCCGATGAATACGCCGTCGCACACATTGAAGGATCGCAGCTGATCCCTTTGAAAACGCTTCCTGAACAGTTAGACAAGTTGCCGAAAGACCGCGAGATCCTCGTTCATTGCAAAATGGGTGGCCGCTCCGCAAGGGCGGTGCAACTGCTCCTCGATCACGGCTTCACCCACGTCAAAAACGTGGCGGGCGGGATGGATGCGTGGTTGGAGCGCTGACTTTAGTCGGCGTGTTCATTCATCGTATCCTCGCCGACTAAAGTCGGCGCTCCATCAAGGATTCCAGCGAATCCCAGCCGCAGAAAATGGCCAATCTTCTGGGCGAGAACAGAGTCCGGCCTTTACAGGGTTGTTGCGGATATAAGCGCGGCAATCGTAAAAGTGGTCCAGGTCGCGGATGAAGCGGTCGTAGTATTCGCGTTGCCAGAGTCGACCCGAGCGTTGCACCAAACGGTTGATCTCTACCGAGCTCCCGCCTTTCCACGCCTGAATGATTTCACCAAGAGACAGAGCATCGTTGGTTTTGCATAGAACATGGACGTGGTTCGGCATCACGCACCAATCAATCAGTCGATAACGAATGGGATGCCCAGCGATGAGCTTGGCTTGAACGATCGCTGCGCATTCAGACTGCTTGAGGACGGAAGAACCGTGACCCGCATCCTCGTAGCGAGCGATTCGGAGGTGGAGTTGCTTCTGCCGTGCTTGATCGTCACCAATCGAAAAAAGCTCGGCCATCCATGACTGGATGACCGAGTTGGGAACTGAATCGGCTAGACGAAAGGTGACGGCTTGGACCGCATCGGCGATGTCCCAGTGAGGGAGATAACCGCGGTTGTAAATGCCTTTACCCATCGTTTATCACGATGGGGTAAAGGACGGATTTTAGCCAGCGGTTTCGTCGTGAGACTCGTCGGTGGGAGCGTCCTCGCCGACTGAAGTCGGCGCTCCATCATCTTCTCCATCGGGGATGACGATTGAGATGTCTTGGAGCTTCTCGTTGCCCTTGAGGGTGAGGAGTTTGACGCCTTGGGCGTTGCGGCCCGTCTCGCGGACTTCGGCTGCGCGGATGCGGATGCTTTGGCCGCTGGAGGTCATGAGCATGAGCTCGTCCTCCTCGGTGACGGTGACCGCACCGACCACAGGACCGGTTTTGTCAGTGACCTTCATCGTGATGATGCCTTTGCCGCCGCGCGATTGTTTGCGGTAGTCTTCGAAGGTGGTGCGTTTGCCGATGCCATTTTCCGAAGCGACCAACAAGGTGGAACCCTGAGTGACCAGCGCGAGGCCGATGACATAGTCGCTCTCGCTCGGGCGAATGCCCATCACGCCGGCGGTGCCGCGTCCGAGTGGGCGGGTGTCGTCTTCGTGGAAGCGCAGACTCATGCCTTCGTGAGTGACGAGGACAATTTCGTCGGAGCCTGAGGTTAGGCGGACGCCGATGAGTTCGTTATCTTCCTCAAGGTTGATGGCGATGATGCCGTCCTTGCGGTAGTTTCTGAAATCATTGACGGCCGTTTTCTTCACCTTGCCGCTGCGGGTGGCGAAGAAGACAAAGCCGGCTTCCTCGCGGAAGGTGATGTCGTTGCCGTTTTCATCCACCGTGCGCTCGAGGCGGAGCAGCGCGGCGATTTTTTCCTCAGGCTTGAGGTTGAGCACGTTTTGGATGCTGCGACCCATCGCGGTGCGGGAACCTTCGGGGAGTTCATACACCCGCTCGACGTACATCCGGCCGGTGTTGGTAAAGAATAATAGGTAATCGTGCGCTTGGACGCTGAAGAGATGCTCGATGAAATCTGCGGCTTCGTCCTTCTTGGTGCCGCGGGTTTCCATGCCCTTGAGGCCTTTGCCGCCGCGCCCTTGCACGCGGTATTCGGAGGAAGGCGTGCGCTTGATATAACCGCGATGCGATAGCGTGACGATCATCGCATCATTCGCGATGAGATCTTCCATCGCGACTTCGCCGACTTCAGCAACGATGTTGCACTTACGCGGCGTGGCGAAGCGGTCCTTGATGACGCGCAGCTCGTCCTTGATGATGATCAACACGCGCTCTTCGCGAGCGAGAATGTCCAAGAAGTCTTTGATGTCGACTAGCACGCCGTCGTATTCGGCCTTCACCTTGTCGCGTTCGAGACCGGTGAGCTGATAGAGGCGAAGTTCAAGAATCGCGTTCACCTGACGCTCGCTGAACGTGTAAACATCACCCGTGATCGACGCTTGTGAGCGGATCAGGATGCCGAGCGATTCGGCAGTGGCGACTGGGAAGTTGAAGGCAGCGAGACGCTCGCGAGCTTCATCGCGGTTCTTCGAGTTGCGGATGATCTTGATGAATTCATCCAAGTGGCCGAGCGCGAGGAGGAACGCTTCGAGCAGTTCCGCGCGCTCTTCGGCCTTGCTTAGCAGATAGCGCGTGCGGCGGATCACCACCTCGCGGCGGTGCTCGATGTAGGCGTCGATCGCCTCCTTGAGCGAAAGCTGTTTCGGGCGGTTCTTGTGAATCGCCAGCATGTTGACGGAGAACGAAGTCTCCATCGAAGTGAGTTTGAAGAGCTGCGCCATCACCACTTGCGGGCGGGCGTCGCGCTTCAGTTCGATCTCGATGCAGGTGTCCTCGGCGGAAAGGTCGCGCATGCCGGAGATGCCGGTAAGGATTTTTTCGTTGACGAGCTCGGCGATGCGTTCTTGCAGAACGGCGCGGTTCACGCCGTATGGCACGCCGCGGATGATGATGTGGGAGCGACCAGCGGCGTTTTCTTCGATCTCCATTTTACCGCGCATCCGCATCGAACCACGGCCGGTGCGGAAGTATTCTTCGATGCCGCGGATGCCGCGGATCTCGCAGGCCACCGGAAAGTCCGGCCCCTGCATGTACTGCATCAATTCGGGCAGTGTAATCTCTGGATTGTCGATCTGCGCGCAGATCGCCTCGACCACTTCGCCGAGGTTGTGCGACGCGAGATTGGTCGCCATGCCCACTGCAATACCGGTACTGCCGTTGACGAGGAAGTTAGGAAACGCCGACGGCAGAACGGATGGCTCTGTCTGCGAACCGTCATAGTTAGGAACCATGTCGACCGTGTCCTTGTCGAGGTCGTCCATCATCGCAAGGCCGAGCGGATGAAGTCGCGCTTCGGTGTAACGCATGGAGGCGGCAGAGTCGCCTTCCACTGAGCCAAAGTTACCCTGGCCGTCGATCAGCATTTCGCGCATCGACCATGGCTGACCCATGTTGACGAGCGAGGTGTAGATCGACATATCGCCGTGCGGGTGGAAGTTACCCATCGTTTCACCGACGATCTTGGCGCACTTGACGTGAGCCTTGCCCGGGCCAACGCCGAGCTGGCGCATCGCATAAAGAATGCGGCGCTGGGACGGCTTGAGACCATCCCGCACATCGGGAAGGGCGCGGGAAATAATCACCGACATCGAGTATTCCAAGAAGGACTTGGATAGCTCTTCGGCGACGTTGATCGGTTTGATGTTAGCTTCGGACATAGGGCAAAAAGGATGGAATTAATCTTCAGGGTTGGGCATGGGCGACTCGTAAACGTCTTTGCGGTGACCCACCCGCAGGACAACCACTCGCTCTGGAGAATTCAAAATCGCAAAAACAATTCGGTAGTCTCCCACGCGCAGGCGGCGAAGACCGGCGAGTTGGCCGGTTAGGGGCTTGTGGCGCTGTGGCTGATCGCTGAGTTCTTCTGCAATCGCCATGGCGAGCCGCAAGGACTCAGTCACCCCGAGGCGCTTGAGCTCCTTGATCACCGGCTTTTTGAAAACGATCTTCACGCTTTAAGGGCGAGGATAGCCTCGGACAATTCGATTTCCGGCTCTGCTGAGTGCAGGCGGTCTTTGGCAATCTGCAAATCCGCCACTTCCTCCAGGTAATATTCGAGGGCCTTTTGGAGGTGGTAGGATTTGCTGCGCTCGGTCTCCGTCGCGATCGAAGAAAGCCGACCGGCAAGACCTTCGGGCAGACGAACGGATAGGGTGGTGCTCATGTCGATGAGTTTAATTGTCGCGCAGTAGATTGCAATGTATTACACGTCCAGATTCCGCACGTTGAGTGCGTTATCTTCGATGAAACGTTTGCGGGGCTCGACGATGTCGCCCATCAGGACGTCGAACATCTTGTCGGCCTCGACGGCGTTGTCTTCATCCAGGCGGACGCGGAGGAACTGGCGGACTTCGGGGTCCATCGTGGTTTCGAACAGCTGCTTGGCGTTCATTTCGCCGAGACCCTTGAATCGTTTGATCTGCACGCCGCGGCTGGCGATCTCCAGGACCTTCGCGAGAATCTCGGGGACGGCAAAAACCGGCGTGACCTTTTGTTTGTCGCCTTCGCCCTCGAAGATTTCAAACAGCGGCGTGTCGTCGTTGAAGAAGACCGAGGTATCGATACCGCACTCGGTAAGCCGCGAGAAGATGCGGGCGATGGCGTGCGACTCGTGAAGCTCGTGGAGATTCGCGCGGCGCGATGGACCGCTTTGCGCGGCGAGCTCTTCTTCGGTGAGGATCTCTTCGAACAAGCGCAGGTCGCGGTTGGCAGCGGCGAAGGCGCGCAGGTCGGCTTCCTTGGAAAAGTAAATCAGGTTTTCATCGTTGCCGATGCGGATGCGAACCATGAACTCGGGCAACACGCCGTTTTGGCGGGCGGCGAGGTAGTTTTTGAAGTTGCCGCCGTTGCCTTCGATCGTGCTTGAGAAGCGCGAGAGCGACGAGAGGTTTTCCAAAATCACCTTCAACTCTTCGGCGGTGAAACTGCGGGATTGATCGAAGGTCCGCAGCTCGACTTCACCGGCACCGAGATCGATCAGGATACGGTTGAGTTGGTCGTTGTCCTGCACGTATTCCTGGCGCTTCTTGCGACTGACCAAGTAGAGCGGCGGTTGCGCAATGTAGAGGTAGCCGCTTTTGACCAGCGCTGGCATGTGGCGACAGAAAAACGTCAGCAGCAAGGTGCGAATGTGCGAGCCGTCGACGTCGGCATCGGTCATGATGACGATTTTGTGGTAGCGAACTTTCTCGATGTTGAAGGCACCTTCCTGCTCGCCATCGCCAATGCCCGCGCCGATGGCGGTGATCATCGACTGGATTTCCTTATTCTGGAGCGCACGGTGGAGGCGGGATTTCTCGACGTTAATCAGCTTGCCTCGCAGAGGCAGGATCGCTTGCGTCCGTCGGTCGCGGCCTTGTTTGGCGGAACCACCGGCGGAGTCACCTTCGACAATATAGAGTTCGGATTTTGCGGGGTCGCGCTCCGAGCAGTCGGCGAGCTTGCCAGGCAGACCGCCGCCAGACAGCGCGGACTTGCGCACCGTTTCGCGGGCCTTGCGAGCGGCTTCGCGAGCGCGGGCGGCATTGACGGATTTTTCGATGACTCGTTTGGCGAGACCCGGATTCTCGTCGAAAAACTGCATCAGACCTTCGTACACGATCGACGAAATGACGCCTTCGATCTCGCTATTGACCAGCTTGTCCTTGGTCTGCGAGCTGAAGCGCGGGTTCGGCATTTTTACCGAGATGATCGCGATCAAACCTTCGCGCACATCGTCACCCGTTAGTGCAGGGTCCTTGTCCTTGAGGATCTTGTTGACCTTGGCGTACTGGTTGATGCCACGGGTCAGCGCGGTGCGGAAGCCGGTAAGGTGCGTACCGCCGTCGCCGTTCGGGATCGAGTTGGCGAAGCAGAGGATCTGGTCGTTGTAAGAATCGTTGTACTGGAAAACCACGTCGGCGAACACATCGTCGGTCGTTTTCTTGCCGTCGTAATCCAGGTCGATCGCGCGCTTGCCGTGGAGAATGACTGGCTCGTCGTGGATCAGCGTTTTGTTTTCGCCGAGCTGAGCGACGAACTCCTCGATACCCTTGGAATAGAAGAACGTGGCCTTCTTGGCGGACTCGGGGCGCTCGTCTTCGAGGTCGATCGTCAGGCCGGGGTTGAGGAAAGCGAGCTCGCGCAGACGGGTCGCGAGGCGGTCGAACTTAAACTCGATCGTATCGACGAAGATCGTCGCATCGGGGAAAAACGTGATCATCGTCCCCGTCTTGCTAGCATCCACATCGCCGATGACGTGCAGAGGAATCGTGGTTTTGCCGCGCTCGAAGCCGATCAAGTGGACCTTGCCGTTGCGCATGATCTCGGCCTTGAACCAATCGGAAAGGGCGTTCACGCACTTCGCACCGACGCCGTGTAGACCACCCGAGTACTTGTACGCGCCTTGGCCGAACTTGCCGCCCGCGTGGAGATTGGTCAGCACCAGCTCAACGGCGGGCATACCGAACTTCTTGTGCATATCGACCGGAATCCCCCGGCCGTTGTCGGCGATGGAAACCGAGCCGTCGACATGGATGGCTACCTTGATCTTGCTGCAATAGCCGGCCAAGTGCTCGTCGATCGAGTTGTCGAGAACTTCGAAGACGCAGTGGTGTAGGCCGCGCTCATCGGGATCGCCGATGTACATGCCGGGGCGCTTGCGAACGGCATCGAGGCCTTCCAGCTTATCGATTTGGGCGGCGTCGTAAACCTGCGCGGCGGCAACTTGGGTTTCGGCTTTTTGGGGCTCGTTCGAATTCTCGGACATAGTGCGGCCAAAGGGTCGTAAATCCTACCCCCGGAGACAAGGAACTTCGTCTCAAAAACGACGCTTTTTTCAAGATCGCAACCCGCTTCACATGAAACAGTTGCGATCTCAAAAACTCACCGGGCAGGAGGATTCGCTCAGTCTGCCATCCCCAGGCACGTGCGCTGCCATTTCAGCAGCACGGCCGCGGGCTCTGCGATGCCCAAAGCGAGTGCCTCTAAAACGGCCCGCGGCCGTGCTGCTGAAATGGCAGCGCACGTGCCTGGGGA
>Ga0194063_10000429_pt1 | contig 31200 bp, 30 predicted proteins | sample SepL3720m_MetaG_FD_155459 | JGI IMG/M metagenome (GOLD analysis project Ga0194063, IMG submission 155459) | Anoxic zone freshwater microbial communities from boreal shield lake in IISD Experimental Lakes Area, Ontario, Canada - Sep2016-L373-20m | ecosystem: Environmental > Aquatic > Freshwater...
ATATTACTGCTGATAATAAACATACAACTTCTGATGGTGGGGAATATTGTGGAGGAGCATATATGGGAAATAGTGTTGCGTTAGGGCCTAATCTTTCGGGAGAAAAATCAAAGGTTATTGCAAACCAAGAATTGAACCCTATTGTACAGGAAAAAATGAGCAATTATTACAATAAACCAGGTGCAGATATTTTACATGATGTTGTTGAAGCATATGCTGGTGGCTTAGTTGCCCAAAATACAGGAGCCTCTTCTCCAAGTTCATCTAAACCAGGAAATAATTACTCTAAAATTCATGATTTTACCGAAACAGTCGCCCCCCAATCGGGGCCACAAACTTATGAATATCTAGACCCATCAGGAAATGTTACATCTAAAACTTATAAGGGTGGGACAATTAAATATTATGCAGAAAATCCGAATAGTAAAATAAATAAAGCACCTCTGCTCCTTCAGTCAGTAAAAATTCAATAATTATAATGAAAACAGTTTATCTCTTTCTAGCGTTATCTATTTTTCCATATTCCTTTATATGCAATACAAAAGCTTCAAACGGAGTTAATGAAACAAAAAGCAATAAGGGAAAGCAAAAATATTTTAAGATTTTAAAGATTGATTCTATACAAAAAGTGTATGTAATATATGCAAGTAAAAATGATTCTACTTTTAAAATTGTTTCTGCAAAAAAAGATTCATTCGCTGCATGTGTGCAAATTAGAAAAGGTAAATTTTATGACTTAAAAATCATTTCCATTTTCCCTCAGAATTTTTACCAAAAAAAAGATATATCAAATGCTAGATTTGGCGGAACATTAGTAAAATTAGAAGGCAATGATGTAGTATGGGATTTATTTGTATGCGAAAATTTAAGTGGGCTTTGTTATATAAAATAACAAAAAGAAATCCGCTGTTTTAGCCTATATCATTCTCTCAAAGGTCTTTGCCTTGGTTCGTGGCACACGAAACATAACTGCTTCCTGTTTCAATTTGTAAAGTGTATAATCATATAAATCGCCAGCAAAAAGTGGACTAAAAATTAAATCTACTGTCAATTTAATCTATGCTATTATATTGATCGACTAAGGCAATGAGTTAAAAAGGGGTTTAAAATAACTAGAAAGTGTGATTAAAGAAGTAAAAACCGAATTGTTTATATTTATAATAGCAATTAAACACCAGTAGATCTGTTCTTTGATAATATGCAGGTGGTGAACACAAGGGGAGCCATTTTAGAGGAGAATCATTATTATCCGTTCGGGATGGTAATGGCGGGATTGAGTTCTAAGGCAGTGGGTGGTATTGAAAATAAAATAAAATATAGTGGTAAAGAAATTCAATCCAAGGAATTTTGTGATCTGTCTGGTATAGAACTATATGATTTTGGTGCAAGAATGCAAGACCCACAAATTGGCAGATTTCTTTCTCTAGATAGATTTGCTCTTAAGTATCATTCTTGGACCCCATATCAATATGCTATTAATAATCCGATATTGTTTGTTGATGTAAATGGAGATTCCTTAAATGTTGCAGATATCAAGGCTAACAATAGTAAGGCAAATGATGCTCTTATTGCTGATTTTCAAACTCAAACTGGATTGAGTCTTACTGTGGACGAAATAGGAAATGTTACTTATGCTAAGGAGAAAGGAAAAGCAAAGATATCAAGGGATGAAAATGGCAAAATGATTGGAAGTAAGACTGCTCGAAAAATGTTGTCAAAATTAATTGACTCAAAAGTTACAGTGAGTGTGATAAATGACGAAAGTATGGGTACTAGGGTACTTAGGGATGGGTTTGATAAGGCAATTAATACTATAAATTTTAATGTTTCAGAAATGTCAAATGAAATGGCAGGAACTTCAAAAGACATGAATCAAACTACATTTGGATATGGGTTAACTTTTTTCCATGAAATCGGACATACCCCTTTTGGCGGAAATCTTGAAGATCCATCTTCGGACGCACACTTTACAGAAGCCGGTGCTATAGAAAATTTAGCAAATAAAATACGCAGTGAATTAGGTCCTGAATATGGACAAAGGATGATATATATGCCAATTGCTGTTCCTACTGTTAATAAAACGTATTTGCCATTTAGTGCTAAAAGTCTAAATCTACTTCAGCAAGGCCTTATTCCAATTGAAAAATACATATTGATGCAAGATTTTAACCATTAATAGAATATTATGTATTCAAAAAAAAATTTACTGCTTTTCCTTTTCCTACTACTAAGTTTTACGGGATTTAGCCAATATGAAGAGTATTGTAAATATCAAGCAGTACTTTCTTATCTACGTTGTGATAGGAAAGTAAACGAAAGAATAAAAATATTTTTCCCAAAATTAGTGTCAAAAAAAGATAAATATGTTGAATTAAATATATCCAGTAGAATAGATTTTTTAAGCATAATTCCATTCAAAACAGAATTGTTACGAAAGGAGTACTTTGCAAATAAAGAGCTTTTGAAAAATGATTCATCTTCCTATTATAAAAGATATTATTTCGAGTCGTATGAATCTGATTTTTTAAGAAACTTGATTGAACCCAATAGCTCAAAATTATACTTGACTTTTTCAAAGCCATTTGGTGATTATTTAGTAGTAGAAATTGGAGAACTTTTCTCTAAGCAGAGTAATTACAGGTTCGGGAAAGGGATGCATATTTTTTTCCGATTTAATTCGTTAGGATTAATAGAAGATGTTATTTATGCAGGAAGTACTTACGGATAAAGTTTCAATTACTACTCTCAATAAAAAGTAATAAAACCAAGCGCTTTAGTATATTATGAAGTATAAGTTTTATTTGATTTAATATATTATTCGATATTATGAATAACAAATTAGAATTTGCTTTAGTGACATCTTCAAACATCTAAATATCCTAGAGGCTTTTAATGATTATGTAAAACCTTCTCTTTGGTTCGCGGCACAATAAACAGCAGTAAAACTACAAATTTGCTATTCCCTGAGCGATTATAAATAACGAAGGAAGATGCTATCTATCTCGTGTATCAACAAATGCCGAGTCCATTATTTTTCATTTTTGTAGGGCTGATGTATTTGGCAAGAAGAATACAAGGCAAGAAAGTATGGGATGGAACATTGAAAAATGCAACTGCATAATTTAATTGTAAGTTATAAAAAAGGCCGCTCTGTATGCAGAGCGGCCTTTTTTATATTAGAATGTATTTATTCCAACACCGAAACCTCCACATAACTATTTGAGTAAACCTTATGTGTGGCTTTAATAAAATCCTTGGCATCGGCCTTATAAATATTGGGCACAAATTTTTGTGGGTTCCTGTCAAATGCAGGAAACCAACTGCTTTGTACCTGTATCATTAAACGATGTCCCTTTTTAAATGTATGCAATACATCTTGTAAGGCAAAGTTGATAGGGGTTGGTTGATTGGGTACCATGGGCACTGGCTTTTCGAAGCTATTGCGAAAGCGACTGCGCATGATTTCGCTTCTCACCATATGCTGATAACCTGCCAGGGTAACAGTTTTATCGGTATAAGGCGTATTGGGTTCATTACCCGGAAAAACATCAATCAGCTTTACCACCCAATCTGCATCGGTACCTGTGGTGCTAACATTTAGTTTAACACTAATTTCTCCTCCTAGTGTAAGGTCTTCCGTTAGTGGCTCGGTTTCAAAAATCAATACATCGGGTCTGCTGGCTGCAAAACGCTGGTCCTCGCTCATATAATTGCGCGGCGTTATACCAAATGATCCTTCAATATCCATCGTATAGGGTACTGGTTTATTGGGATCACTTACAAACGACGTAAAGCTGGTTTGGGTAGGAGCTGAAAAACTGATCTTTTCATCATTGCCTAAAAAAAGTTTTTTCTTTTTGGCATTGGCAGGAGGCCATTGCGCAAATTGCTCGTATGTTTTTTTGCCTGTATTAAACATATAAGCATCGGGCAAACCAGTAGCAGCATCTCCATTGCCTTTTAGAAAATGACGGAAGAAAACGGCTTCAATATTATTTTGATAGAAGGTGCTTATACTATCGCCCCAATATAGTTGATGGTGCTTGTGATGACCATCCTCTGATGCCCAGTCACCATGGCCAAAGGGCCCCATGGTAATAATATTATATGCACCGGGATTGTTTTTTTCAATTTCTTTATAAGTAGTCAAGGCACCATATAGGTCTTCGGCATCAAACCATCCACCCACTACTAAATAAGCAGGCTTCACATTTCTTAAATGGTTAACAATACGACGGCTCTGCCAGAATGAATCGTAGTTGGGGTGATTGATTACTTCCTGCCATAAAAAATTATCCTTGTAATATTTTTCTCCCAACTCTTTTAATGTCCCACCTCTTTTGTAAAAATCATAGGCATCGGGCGTTGGTTTATCAAATAAAGTATACCAATCTTCTTTTGTTGGGCCGGCCGGCTTGGTGCCAAAAATGGGGAAGTTCCAAAAATAGCCTTGCGTAAAAACACCATTGTGGTGAAAATCGTCCCAGAAAAAATCGGCAATGGGTGCTTGTGGACTAACCGCTTTTAAAGCCGGATGTGCATCAATACTACCCGCACTGGTATAAAAGCCCGGGTATGAAATACCACTTTGCCCTACTCGCCCATTATTGAATGGTATATTTTTTATCAGCCAATCAATGGCATCATAAGTATCACTGCTTTCATCCACGTCTTTATTGCTTTTTTTATTGGCAATATGTGGTGTCATATTGGTCCAAACCCCTTCACTCATATACCTGCCCCGCACATCCTGCGAAACAAAAATGTATTTTTCTTTTGCCATGGTTTCACTCGGACTAATATACCCACTGAAATTATCGGGCTCATAGGGTCCGATGCTATAAGGTGTTCTGTTCAACATCATCGGATAAGTATTGTTAGCACTAGCATCTTTGGGGGAATACACGATGGTATAGATTTTTACACCATCCCGCATGGGAATTTGAAAAGAAGATTTATTGTAATTGGCCTTGATAAATTGTTGCAGCTTCAAATACGATTTCATGGCTTCGTTTTCTTCAATACCATTGCCACTCACTTTTAATGAATAACTGCCTTTGTAACTGTCACTGCTGCTAAAGCTGTACACAAATTTGGGAGAGTTATTATAAAAACTCATCCAACTTTCGGGCAATGAATTGCTGATACTGTTTTTTTCAAAATTGGCATTGGGCAGGTCTACGGTTTGCCAATTACCCGGACTCGTTTCTATTTGTAATACAAAATCATCAAAATAAAACTGGCCATTGCCTTCGCAAATAGCACCAATTGAAAGAGAATCTGCCTCTTCATCAATGGTTCCCTGAATGGAATAAGTTTTCCATTCATCGGATTGTATAGGACGGTCTTGCATATTGTCGAAAAAGCCCATTTTTTTATTTTTCTTGTCCACCCTTACAATCAGGAAAGCCATGCCGCTAGTAGTGGATGCTTTGACTGCCGCGGTTAATTTCAAGGTCTTTCCAGCCAAGGGTTTGGCATCAATTTTTTGCCTGATGGCTATTAAGATAGTCATTTTACATCGGCTGGATATATTTATTTTTTGTTATTGTTTTATTAATCGTATATTTGCGATATAAGATTAAATAAAGCGACTATGGCGATTCATAAAAAAGAAGCATTTTCTCAAAAGGACCAGGACTTGGCTGGATTTGCAAAAGCTTTATCACATCCTGCAAGGATTGCGATATTAAGAGTGTTGGCACAGCAAAACGAATGCATCTGCGGAACGATCGTAGACGTACTGCCCTTGGCGCAAAGCACGGTGAGTCAGCATTTGAAGGAATTGAAAAATGCAGGATTGATATCAGGCACCGTCGATGGTCCCAGGTCTTGTTACTGTATCAATTGGAAGGCTTTTGATAAACTGATGGGCTCCTTTAGTTTTCTATTGCAGCATTTAAAAATTCAAAATGAAAAGGCCTGTTGTTAAATAAATTATTATTCAATATAAAAATATAATCATGAACAATCTACAAACACAAAATGCCGGTCTGAATACTATTGATGCGGTCGAAGAAAAAGCGATGAAAGAAATGGTCAAAGAAAAATATGCTGCCATCGCCAATCAAAGTATGGATCAAAATCTTTCTTCCTGTTGCGGTGCAACCTCTTCTTGTTGTGGTACAGAAGGAGAGACTGAAGTATATAAAATTATGGCCGATGACTATAGTCAACTCGATGGATACAATCCAGCTGCTGACCTTGGTTTGGGTTGTGGATTACCCACCGAATTTGCGAAAATCAAAGTAGGAGATACCGTTATTGACTTAGGCAGTGGTGCCGGTAATGATGCTTTTATAGCCAGGCGTATTATAGGCGATAAAGGAAAAGTAATTGGCATCGATTTTACCGAAGCCATGATTAATAAAGCCCGCGCCAATGCAGAAAAACTGGGTTTGAATAATGTTGAATTCAGACAGGGAGATATTGAAGAAATGCCCGTTACTTCCAATGTGGCTGATGTAGTTGTAAGCAATTGTGTTTTGAACTTAGTTCCCAATAAACACAAAGTGATTACTGAAATTTACAGAGTGATGAAGCCAGGGGGACATTTCTCTATCTCCGATATTGTATTAGAGGGTGCATTGCCTGAAAAATGGAAAGCCATTGCTGAATTATATGCAGGTTGTGTGTCTGGTGCCATTCAAAAACAAGTGTACCTCGAATTGATTGAAGCCGCAGGATTTAAAAATATTAGCCTTCAAAAAGATAAGGAAATTATTATACCGGATAGTATATTGGGCAATTACTTAACCGAAGCCGAAATCAAAACATACAAAATGGGTAAGGTGAAAATTTCTAGCATTACCGTGTATGCTGAAAAACCTGCAACAGCGGAAGCCAATTGTTGTACGCCTGGTTCAGGCTGTTGTTAATTAATTACCATTCATCAATATAAAATATGCCATTAACATTGGTAAAACCTATTCGCTTATTATTTGTTTGTATCGAAAATAGCAACCGCTCTCAAATGAGTCAGGCATTTGCTGCTATTTTAGGAGGTGCATCAGTAAAAGCATTTAGTGCAGGCAGTAAACCCAGTGGTATTGTAAACCCCAAAGCCATTGCTGCCATGAAAGAAATTGGATACGATTTGAGTACGCATGACAGTAAGAGTTTGGAGGAAGTAAAATCCTTTGCTCCCTTTGATGCAGTAGTCACCATGGGATGTGGTGATGCTTGTCCCTGGATGCCCGCAAAATTATTTGTCGACTGGCAAATTCCAGACCCCAAACATATGGAGCCCGCTCAATTTAATGAAGTAAGAGATCTTATAAAATCTAAAGTGAAAGCATTAATTGACTCTTTACTATAAAAAAAGGCTGGAAATTTTCCAGCCTTTTTTTATAGAATTAGTTATTAGTTTCTACTACTTAGTTTACTCAGTAAACGCAGGATTTCGAGGTATAACCAAACTACGGTTACCAATAATCCAAATGCACCAAACCATTCCATGTATTTTGGAGCACCCATTTCAGCGCCATTTTCTATCATATCAAAATCTAAAATCAGATTCAAGGCTGCAATGGCTACTACAAATAAAGAGAAGCCAATTCCCATTAAACTTCCTTCATGCAAAAAGCCAAAATTAATTCCAAAGAAACCAAGCACCCAGGTAAGCAGGTAAAAAATAGCAATACCAGCAGTGGCGGTAATTATAATGGATTTGAATTTTTGGGTGGCCCTGATAATTTTAAAACTATATAATAGATACATAGCAATGCAGGTTCCAAAAGTAAGTCCAACTGCATTAATAATAAGATTGGGTGCTTTTTCAGCAAATGCATCATTATAATAGGCAGAGATAGCCCCAACGAATAATCCTTCTAATAAGGCATAACCTGGTGCAAGGTAGGGCGACCATTCTTTTTTAAACATCATAACAATGGCCAATCCTAAACCACCAAAGGCGCCGATATAAATGAAGGGTTGTACATTGCCTCCATCAGCATACTCTTTCCAGGAATAGAAAGCCGTGCCCATCACCATTAAAAATAAAAACCCGAATTTATTCAAGGTTCCTCTTACTGTCATTGCATTTTCATGCGCAACCAGATTGTCTAATACGGTATCCTTAAATCTTTTTTCAGAAAGCGTTGGATTGCCTGATTTAAAAAGCGACATAGTGTTATTTTTTTAGAAAGTAAAAATAAGTGATTTTATAAAACAGTTTCGTTAATTTTTTAGGCCCATAAAATACCCCAGGCTTCAGCTCTAGCAGCCAAAATCCGCCTATCGATTAATCACATTCCTGGCCTCCCTCATCCGCTTCCAATCCTTATCTTTGCAGCATGGAACAGTTGATTAATCAAATAGCAGCACTAAAAGCATCTATTGAAGCTTTTAGTGAGCAGGATGCTGAAGCGTATCGTATTAAATTCCTTGGTTCAAAAGGATTGGTAAAGGCTTTAATGGGCGAAATGAAAAATGTGGCAGCCGAAAATAAAAAAGATGCTGGGCAGCTTTTGAATGAATTTAAAATTTTTGCAGAAGCCAAATACGAATCATTAAAGGCAACTGATACGGGTGCTGCAGGTCAGCAAATCAATGAAGCGGACCTAAGTTTACCCGGCGATTTATTGCCATTGGGTAGTCGCCACCCCATTAGTCTGGTTAAAAACAGAATTGTTTCCATCTTTCAAAGATTGGGTTTTGCAGTTGCCGAAGGTCCAGAAGTAGAAGACGATTGGCATAATTTTTCTGCACTTAATTTACCCGAAAATCATCCTGCTCGTGATATGCAGGACACTTTTTATATAGCTCAAAACCCCGATTGGTTATTGCGCACGCATACCAGCAGTGTACAGGTAAGAGAAATGGAAAAGGGGAAACTGCCTATTAGAATTATTTGTCCGGGTAGGGTTTACCGAAATGAAACCATCAGCGCAAGAGCACATTGCTTCTTTCACCAGGTAGAAGGATTGTACATTGCTGAAAATGTTTCCTTCGCTGATCTTAAACAAACACTTTATTTCTTTGTACAGGAAATGTTTGGAAAAGACGTTAAAGTAAGATTTAGGCCTTCTTATTTTCCATTTACTGAGCCTAGTGCCGAAATGGATATCAGTTGTTTGATCTGCGGTGGCGATGGTTGTAATGTGTGTAAGCACACAGGATGGGTAGAAATATTGGGCTGCGGTATGGTGCATCCTAATGTATTGAATAATTGTGGCATTGATAGTAATAAATATACCGGGTTCGCATTTGGTATGGGCATTGAAAGAATTACCATGCTTAAATACCAAATCAAGGACCTTCGGTTATTCAGTGAAAACGATGTTAGATTCCTGCGGCAGTTTACTGGAACAATTTAATGACAGCTGTTACAGCATCATTTTTTAATGTAATAGAAACCTGTTTTTCATTCACCAAAATATATTGACAAGCTAATGATTTCAACTATTTGTGTCATTGGGGCTGGAACGATGGGTGCTGGCATTGCGCAGGTTTGTGCACAGGCAGGGTATTATACATTATTGTTTGATATTAATACAACCGTATTGGATAAAGCTGCGACAGCTATTCATAAAAGCCTTCAATTTCTTGTTGATAAACAAAAAATAACAGCGGAAGAAAAAGAGCAGATTTTTAAAAGAGTTCAGTTTGTTCACGACACGAATGATTGTTTGGCAGATTTATTTATAGAAGCCATTGTAGAAAAGACCGAAGCCAAAGTGGCTATCTTTAATCAATTGGCAGAACTAAATCACAGTGAAGTGATTTTCGCTTCCAATACGTCCTCCCTTTCTATCTCTGCTATTCAAGCTGGCATTATTCATCCTTCGCGAGTAGTTGGAATGCATTTTTTTAATCCCGCTCCAGTAATGAAATTGGTAGAGCTGGTAAAAGGCAATCAAACCACCGATGAAGTGGTAGAAGCGTTGGTATTGCTTTGTAAACAACTCAATAAAGTGGCTGTTGTTTGTAAGGATTCTCCAGGATTTATTGTTAACAGAATTGCTCGACAATATTATTTAGAATCAATGGTAATCGTTGAAAAGGGATTGGCCAATTTGGAACAGGTTGATGCGATCATGGAAGCAAGTGGCTTTAAAATGGGACCATTTAAATTAATGGATTTAATAGGGATGGATATAAACTTTGCTGTATCAGAAAGTATTTATCATGCTTTTAATGATGCCAAAAGGTTCGAGCCTTCTCCTATACAAAGGGAAAAAGTAGCCAAGGGTGAATTGGGTAAAAAAACAGGCAAGGGGTTTTATACTTATGAATAATGATTCACTGAATGCTGCATTCGTAAATTGCCATTGATTAAAGCATTCCATTGAAATAATAAAATTGCAGGATCCATTTTATTTTTAAATATAGCATATGATATTGGTAACTGGCGGTTCGGGTTTAGTGGGAAAAGAATTGATTACACAATTGCTCCAGCAGGGAAAAAAGCTGCGTGTGCTGTATAATAAAACAGCATTACCAGATTTTAAGTCAAACAATGTAGAACAAATACAATGCAATATTTTAGATGTGGTTGGGCTGGAAGCGGCCATGGAAGGAGTTGATCAAATTTATCATTGTGCAGCGATCGTGTCTTTTAATCCACGGCGCAAAATGGAAATGTTTAAGGTAAATGTAGAAGGGACCGCCAACGTAGTGAATGTAGCATTAGAGGCAGGGGTGAAGAAAATGGTATATGTAAGTTCTGTAGCAGCACTGGGAAGAATACGCGAAGATGCATTGATTAATGAAACAATGAATTGGACACCAGAAACCAGCAACAGTGCTTATGGGCAAAGTAAATTTTTGGCCGAAATGCAAGTATGGAGAGGAGTGGGAGAAGGTATGGAAGCGGTGATGGTGAACCCTGTCATCATCTTAGGTGCAGGCAATTGGAATGAGGGGAGTTCAAAAATATTTCAATCGGTATATAATGAGTTTCCCTGGTTTGCAGACGGCACCACAGGATTTGTAGATGTAAGAGATGTTGCAAAAGCAATGATTGCCTTAATGGATAGTTCAATTAATGCCGAAAGGTTTATTCTTAGCAGTACTAATACAAGCTATGAATATGTTTTGAAGGGCATTGCCTCTGCTTTTGGAAAACGGGTTCCTTATAAAAAAGTAACGCCCTTTTTATCTGGGTTGGTTTGGCGATTGGAAGCCATTAAAAGTATTGTAACTGGTAAAGATCCATTGATCACTAAGGAAACAGCCGCAACAGCGCTTGCAAAAGTTGAATTTGACAATAGTAAATTGAAAAAATTTCTGCCCGATTTTATGTATCGCGATTTAGACAGTACTATAAAGGAAACCTGCGTAGCATTTCAACAAAAGCTTAACAAGTAGGGACTTAGCTTTGTAGGCCATTGTAATAAGAATGGTTTAATGGATTTAAAATCAAATTATGCGACAATTCATTTTCTGTGTGCTATTATCAATAATGGTTTCCGGACTTACGGCTCAATCCACCTATTATATAGTTGAAGGAAAGGTTTTTGATAAGGAATCTAAATTGCCATTACAGGGGGCTTCGGTATTTGCACAGAATACCACTATAGGGTCTGTTTCTGCTTCGGATGGCAGTTTTACTTTATACCTTCCTAACGGAGGGTATGATCTCATCATCACTTATACTGGTTATACTACCGAATCAAGAAGAGTAAGTAGCTCTAACCCGGATTTAAAAAACATGTCTGTTGAAATTGAAAAAAAAGATATTTCTATGCAGGATGTAGCAGTTAGGTCGAGCAATGAAGTAAAGGATGGATTAGAAAAATATGGTTCCTTTTTGATGGAAAATTTTATTGGAAAAACGGCCAATAGTAAAGCCTGTACGATTATTAATAAGGAGGCATTGAAGTTTTATTTCTCTAAAAAAAGAAATCGATTAAAAGTAATGGCATCCGAACCCTTGGAAATAATCAATGAGGCCTTGGGCTATAGAATAAAATATGCACTTGACTCCTTTATATATGATTATAATACACAGGTTACTTTGTATACAGGTTATCCTTTGTTTGAAGCCATGACAAGTACCGATTCGCTGCAAGCAGTTCAATGGGTAAGCAATCGCAAGCAAGCATACCAGGGATCATTATTGCATTTCATGCGAAGTATGTATGCTAAGCAGCTGCGCGAAAATGGATTTGAGATTCAGTTTTTGGTAAAAGAAAATGAAGAAGAAAAAGCCATTATTCCGGCCAATACCTATGGTGCAGTGAATTATACTTTGGATGACAGTACTAAGATTGTATCGGTATTGCCTAATCAGCTAGGCCTTGTGGTCATTTATTCAAAATCGCCACCTGAAGAAAATTATAGTAAGGAGAATCCCGAGGAAATAGATAAATTTCAATTGACGATTTGCAATTTTTCTCCTAATCAGCCTATTTACATAGAAGAGAATGGATATTACTTCGACCAAATAGATATTGTTATCAGCCAATACCTGGGGTGGAAAAAAATGGCCGATATGTTGCCTTACGATTATAAACCAGATTAATTATTTCCCCATTACTTTTTCCCACAATGCAGGAATGCGTTTCACCCAAACGAGTTCCTTCATTTTTTCTTTTGCATCTTCAATGGGACTACCAAAATACACTTTACCACCAGGTGTATCTTTTCCAACGCCGCTTTGTGCGTAGATGACAGCATTGGCACCAATGGTTAAAGTTTTGCTTACACCAACCTGGCCCCAAAGGGTTACGCCATCTTCTAAAGTTACAGCACCTGCAATACCTACTTGAGCTGCAATCAGGCAGTTCTTTCCTGTTACGGTATCATGGCCAATATGTACCATATTGTCTATTTTGGTGCCTTGTCCAATGATGGTATCATGACTTACCCCTCTATCAATTGTGCAGCCTGCACCAATCTCTGCATAGTCTTCAATGAGCACTCGACCACAGTCGGGCATTTTTTTATACCATACAGCCCGGTCTTTTTTAGTATTGTAATAAAATGCATTACTGCCAATAACTGTTCCTGCTTGAATGATTACGTGATCGCCAATGATACAATGATCCATGATGGTTACATTGGGATGAATGATACAATTTTTTCCAATACTAACATGATTGCCAATAAAACAACCAGGGTAGATGAAACTATCCTCTCCAATGTTTGCAGATTCACTGATCATTTTAGTAGCTGGCTCAAACGGACGGAAGTGTTGAACAATCTTACAATAGGCATCAAAGGGATTGTCCACAATGAGTAATGCTTTGCCTTCGGGGATCGTAGCATCTTTATTAATAATTATAAAGTCTGCAGCACTCTGGATGCATTTGTCATAATATTTAGGATGATCAACAAATACTAAATCACCTTTTTCTACTTTGTGAATTTCATTGATGCCTGTTGCACTGGCATTACTATTGCCAACTAATCTGGCGTTAATAAAGCCGGCTAACCATTCTAATGATACAGGTGAAGGGAATTGCATAAAATAGTTTTTTGTAAAGGTACAATGCTTTAAGGATGCAACAATCCTTTGATAAAGCAGATAAATGGCTATAAATCGAAATTATTTCGAAATTATTTTCAAGCAAAATTTCTTAGAAATAGTGATCAAATTTATGCTGCAATCATGTTAAGCGAATAAGAAATATTTATAAATACAATTGTAATTAAAAATTTCGCAATCGCTGAAACACTAGTAAAATCAATGGTTTCAGAAGATTGCATTTATTTTTTAAAAATAAAAATGTTGAATAAAATATTTTTATTGAAAAAAATCATCGCAATTTTTTTGATTTTTTGACTGCCATTATCCACAGACGAAATAAAAATGTTAATAAAATTATTTGGTAAATATTTTATAATAGTAAAAATTCTTTTTAATATTGTGTAGGGAATTTGATTCCCATGGTACTTACTAACCCATCCATATAATAAAGCCCGGTGTTAAAACCGGGCTTTGTGTTTTAATAAACTTCCTCTTGATTAATTTTATCCTTGCCAAATCTTCTTTGCACTCGCTATCATTTTATGCATTTTGATTTATTAAATCTAAAGGCAATTGTAAATCATGGATTGTATTTATTTTTCCATTGACTGTTAACGATGGTTTCAGTACAGCTAACTAATCGCTAATAAGCAGCTACCAACTCCTAACTTTAAACTATCTTGCGATAAATAAATTCATTATGTTAAAGTCAATGACAGGTTTTGGAAGAGCAGAACAAACCGTAAATGAAAAAACCTTTTTGGTAGAAATTAAATCACTCAACGGAAAGCAATATGAATTGCAGTTGAAGCTGCCTCCACTACTTAGGCCTTATGAATTTGAAATAAGGAGCATGTTGCAAGAACAATTGGTGCGGGGAACCATCGATTGCATGGTAACCATCAAACAAAATGGAACCAGCAAGCCGGTAAACATTAATACCGACCTCATAAAGGCCTATTATCACCAAATTGAAAATTTAGCAGGGGAGTTGAATATAGACACCAATTCTGTTTTGAGTGCATTACTTAGATTGCCAGAGGTGGTTACTCCTACGAATGATGTTTTAAATGAAAATGATTTTACAGAGTTTAAGAAGGTATTGCAAGCCTCTATTGGTGAATTGAATCGTCATCGGGTGGAAGAAGGGGCTTCATTAGAAAAGGATTTATTGCAACGAATCACCAATATAACCAAACAAGAAGTGGCTATTTTAGCCCTGGAGCCAGAAAGGAAAAAGCGCATCAAGGATGAAATTCTTCAATTATTGAATGAACATGTAGGTAAGGAAAACATCGATAATAATCGCATGGAACAGGAATTGATTTACTATATGGAGAAAATAGATATACATGAGGAGCAAATTCGTTTGCGTCAGCATTGCGAATACTTTACTTCTATATTTGATCTGCCAGAAGAAGGGAAGGGTAAGAAATTATCTTTTATTTTACAGGAAATCGGCAGAGAGATTAATACTACAGGCAGCAAGGCTTATGATGCCGGCATACAAAAATGCGTAGTGGCCATGAAGGATGAATTGGAAAAGGCAAAGGAACAAATTTTAAATGTTTTATAAAAATCCTGAATAAAAATCGAATCATTCATGAAATGGAGTTTTTCTTTTGTAATACCCTCCCTCTTTAGTTTATTGCTGTTGACAAGTTGTGGAGCTATTAATTTGTATGAGAAGAACACGGCTATTCCTAATTATGCTTGGAAAGCTGGGTTTGAAGCAAAAGGCAGTTTTGATATCACCGATACCATCCACCCCAATAAGATTTACGTAGTGCTTCGGCATACCGATGCGTATAGATACAATAATATCTGGTTGAATGTAGGAATTCAAAAGCCAGGCGATAGCATGCGCTTTCAAAAAGTGGATATCCCCTTGGGTTCAGATGCTACTGGTTGGTATGGTACTGGCATGAATGATATTTGGGAAATACGTCATGAACTCAATGCAGTGGCCTATCCTTTTATTCATAAAGGACTTTATCAGTTCAGTATTCAGCAAATTATGCGCGATGATCCCTTGCTACAGGTGATGAGTGTGGGTATGCGTATTGAAAGATTGAATTGATGGTTCATGAATATTGATTTTGGGTCAAACTAGGGTATGAAATCGATTTTTAAAATAGTATCCCGACCTGGGCAAAATTTAACAAATCATCCTGCACATTCAAGCCATTCTGGACGTTTTAACAAAACAATTCTTTATTTTGCAGGAGTAATTATTGTCCTTTTTTAAATAAATAGGTGCATGACTTAGCGGAGAAGAGATTGAATTGGAAAATAGCAACAGTGGTTAATAAAAGTGATGGATTTTAAAATGCCTGAATAGTGTATTCTCCAAAATAGCGGAGTATATAAGTGAACATTGTCTGGCGGTAAAACAATCGAATTAATTATGAATAAAAGGGTAGTAGCAGTTGTTTCTTTTTTTCTACTGGCCTGTGGCGTTAATGCGCAGCGGTATGAATATGTTCAGCAAGGTGAATTCGGTGCAACAATCGGTGGTGCTCATTATTTTGGAGATCTTAATACAAGAGCAGCTTTAAACAGACCCAAACCTGCTTTGGGCATTTTCTTCCGTAAACAATTTGGTAATTATGTGGGCATGCGGGTAGCAGCACATTATGCTCAATTAGGATACAGCGATACTTATAGTAAGAACGATTATCAAAAATTACGGAACCTGAGTTTTAATACAAATGTTTGGGAAATTGCTGTTCAAGGCGATTTCAATTTCTTCAAGTTTATGCCTGGCGACCCCGAGCATCTCTTTACTCCTTATGTAACCTTGGGACTGGGTGTTTTTACCTACGATCCCTATGCTTATTTGAATGATAAAAAAGAATTTCTTCGCCCGCTAGGAACCGAGGGCCAAACCATCGGATATCAAGGTCGTAAACAATATAGCACAATGGCATTTTGTCTTCCCTTTGGCGTAGGCATTAAATACAATATCAGCGATAAAATGAACTTGTCTTTTGAGGTTAGCCAACGCTTTACCAATACCGATTATCTCGATGATGTGAGTACTACTTTTATAGGCGCAAGCCGTTTTCCTTTATTGCCCAATGGCAATGCCTCTACTGCCTCTATTTTACAAGATAGAAGTGTAGAAATTGACCCTTCCAACCTACTCGGTACAGAAGGAAGACAAAGGGGCTGGAGCAAGCAAAAGGATCAATATATTATAGCTGAAATAGGAATTAGTTTTAATTTGAGCAGTTATAGATGTCCTAATTAAATATATAATTCCCTGAAATGCAACTTCTCCGCACTTATTTCTTAGATTCTACTATTTTGATGTAGGTCAATTACTACTTTTCCTTATTTTTGCAGCGATCTCCCAACCTAAACACAAGAAATCCATCTAGTTCTGTGATGAGACCATAGTAGTTAATCGCACAAACAAACTATACTATGGCGTTCATTCGCAACTGCTTTTTTATGGCAGCGCTAACCCTTTGTTTTGTAATATCAAAGGCACAAAATATTTATTATCCGACAGGATCCTCACAGTTATTGCAATCTACTGCAGTAGATGTAGCTGGATTACTAAGTCGTGCACTACCTGGCAGTAATTTCAGTGCCCAGGTTTATACTATTAAGCCAACTACAGGCTGGATTTTTGTTTATGATACTTTAATGGCCGATAATCAAGCCTGTCATGTGCAAGGCAATGGCTCCAATCTACTTCAATTTTCTGCTGCTTCTGATAATGGGTTGTGCTTTGGAGTATATCAATATTTGCAAAAATTAGGGTTTCGTTTCTACCAGCCTGGTAGCATTTGGGAGCAAATACCCAATTTAGCCAATGTATTTACAGCAATAGACAGTACACTTACTTGTCAATTTCCTTATAAAACATGGAATATTAGTGGTGGTCACAATCGTTGGGCCATGGATAATAATAACAATTATGGCTGGGACACTTATTTTGGAGCGAATGGGCATAATTGGGCATTGTATCAACGCAGGAATGGCATGCTGGGCGGTTATCGTTTTACCGGCCATCGTACAGATGTAATGAGTGCGTCTTATTTGGCCACCTTGCAAAATAATCCTTGCTACGTTTCATGTTATGATGGAGTAAGAAACGCTTCTTATTACTCCACTCCCGATATTAATAATACTGCCTCCATGAATTTGTGGGGTACTGCCATTCAGGATAAGCATGTGCAGTATAAAAATGTGGTGTTTAACAATACCAGTTTATATTCAAACCTTTATCACAACTTTAATTATTATAATAAAAATATTGGTATTGAAGTGTCTGATGGTGCTCAGTGGGGCAACTCTAAAGACAATGCTGTTTGTACTAGTGCTGGCTATCCTTCTGCCAGTGATCAACATTTTTCATTGGCCAATTTTACTGCACAAAAAATAAATGCTGCTCAACCTGGAACTAGATTTCAATTGTATGCATATAGTAGTCATGCTGATGTTCCTTCCGCATCCATCAGTTTAAATCCCCAATTAGATATACAGGTTAATGCAACTGCTTTTCAAAACGAAACAAGCACGAAGGGATTATTGAATAGATGGTACAACCGCAGTAGCCGTATTTCTGAATACCATTATTTAAATATTCCTCAGTGGGGTGGCGAAACACCCATGTTTTACCTGAATGACCTAAAGGCAACTTTACAAAGAGCCAAAGAAAAAAATAGTCAAGGTGTTTTTTGGGAAGCAAGTCCTGCAAAATTTGCTAGTCTCCCTTTTTTACTGGCTGCTAATAATGCCTTGTTGCATCAATCGTCGGTGGATAGTAGCTTAATGGATTTTTGTCAACAAATGTTTGACGGGGCTGGTAGCACCATGTATCAATTATTGCAATTATGGAGTGATGACAAAACCATCAGTAATGGCGATTTTATTCAGGACAACAAATACAAGTTGCCTTTGTATTTTCAGTTAGTGAAGAAAGCGGTATCCGAAACACAACAGTCTAGCGCTATAGTAAAAGAAAGAATCAGTGAGTTGAAAGCTTACTTGCATTATATGGTGCTGTACTATGATTGGTTATTTGATCAGCGTACACAAGAAGCCAAGCAAGACAAGGCCGCTGCACTCTGTGTGTACCTGGCAAAAATTAATAAGTTGCAGTTGGTGAATAGCTATTTCTTAATTGTAGATATTACCAGTCGCTTTCAAACAGGTTCTTCTTTTGAAGTAGCATACAATGTAAACAATGGCACTGCTTATCAAAATGGAAATCTACCATTAATTACAGCTTCAGCAATAGAAAGCAACTTTATCAATGACGCAAGTTTACAAGCTGCAGTCGTTACCAACTATCAAATAAAATCGGCTTCCTATATCAAAAGCCAATTTGCTACTGCCGGAATGAATCCGCTTAAAAATATTGCAGTAAAAGTATTATATACCAATGGGTATGAATATGCAGCTAGGGTGGAATATTATATTGATGCGGCAGCTGCTGGTTCTTTTTCAGTAAAATATTTTGCACAATATCAAATGCCTGAAAAAGGGTATATCAATTTTACTGTAGAATCAACAGCGCAATCTTTGTCTATTCTTAAGGATTTTTCTATTGGAAGAGCAGATGCTCCCGATGGAAATTTTACTGTGCAATTGCCAACTGCAGGAGTTTATAAATTGACCATCACCAGTAAGTATAAATCTGTATTGGATTTGAAAATCACTACCAAGGGCAATTATTTTTACAAAAACAGTGCTTTCCTAGGTAATAAAATCGAAAACTATCGAGCTAATTTAATGAGTCTGCCAGGTTATTTTTATGTACCTGCAGGGCTTGAAAAAGTTTTCTTTAGTGTGAATAATGGCAATCCTGCAGGTGCTGGTTTTGCCAGTGCTGCTGCTATTGGAAAAGCCTTTGTGTTCAAAGACAATATGGGTAATATAGTAGAACCAATATTGGCAGGTAATGGCGATTCAGCTTTATTTTATTTGCCCGTTTCCAATACTGGTATGGCCTCTTTTTGGCAGGTATTTAAAATGGAACAATACAATTGTTGCTTTGCTAATATCAGCAATATCACTTGGTATGCAGAAAGAAAACCTTGTGCCAATGCAAATTTCATAGCCTCTATAGTACGTACTAACAATGAATGTATTACTCGTTTGACTGCTGCAACCAATAACAAAACTAGCGTTCAGTGGGAAATTTATGATTTGGGCAGATGGTCCTATATAAAGAATCAAATTGTGGTTGATTTGCCCGCTAATACTTCGCCCAATGCCATCATTACATTAACTAACGGGAATGGATGTATGCTAACGAAAAGGCTTGGCGATGATACGCAATACCTTGCAGCTAAAGAAGCTTGTGGTGCAGGTGCTGCGATTGGCGTAGAAGTGCCTACAACGCCCATTATTTATCCCAATCCATCTAATGGAGTTTTCAACTTCCTACAAAATAATAAAGTGTTGATTGTAGAAGAGCTAATAGTTACAAATATGCAAGGTGCTACAGTTGGGGAATTCAAAAATGTAAAGCAATTTAATGTAAGTCAAGCACCTGCCGGTGTTTATTGGTATCGTATCCTGTCTGCTGGCAAAATGTATACTGGCAAAATTATAAAAATATAAGGCAGTATCAATTTTACTGAGTATTGCAATCCCCCTGGAGCAAGTGAATTTTACTGCTAAATTCTCCTTCCCTACTATTCATTTGGCTAAATACCACTTCCTGTACATACAAAATCAGGCCTATCTCCCTTTTTTCAGAGTGGAATTTTCTAAATTAAAAAAGTATTTTAATCAAATTTAAACTGACTTTTGTCATGTTTATTTGGAGTAAATTGTCCAAAATTTGCTTATTGTATTAATTTAGTGACACTAATTTAAAATATATGACTAAAGATCGAAAACCTCCGTTTAAAGAAGCTTATCCGGTAAAAGTTGAATTAGAACTCTGGGTAAATTCTATCGCAAGCTATTGCAATGCAGATAATATACACTGGTGTGATGGCTCTAAGGCTGAATATGATACGCTCTGTGAATTATTGGTAAAAAAAGGAACATTTATCCGTTTAAATCAAGAAAAACGTCCCAATAGTTTTGCCTGTTTTTCCGATCCAAGTGATGTGGCTAGGGTAGAAGACAAAACCTTTATTTGTTGTAGGCGGAAAGCAGATGCCGGTCCTACGAACAATTGGATGGATCCAAATGGAATGAAACAAATTTTGAATGATCTTACGCACGATGCGATGACTGGAAGAACCTTATATGTTATTCCATTTTGCATGGGACCAGTAGGCTCTCCTTATGCAAGGTACGGTGTACAAATTACCGATTCTGAATATGTAGTAGTCAATATGCATATAATGACAAGAATGGGCGCCGATATTTATCCATACTTAAAGAAAAATGAATTTGTAAAGTGCATGCATACTGTAGGGGCTCCATTGTTGTCAGGTCAAGCCGATGTAAGTTGGCCCAATAATCCTACTACTAAATACATCTCCCATTTTCCAGAAGAACGACTGATTATTTCCTATGGTAGTGGTTATGGCGGAAATGCATTGATGGGTAAAAAATGTTTCGCATTGCGTATTGCATCAGTAATGGGTAGAGAAGAAGGATGGTTAGCAGAACACATGCTAATTCTTGGAGTAGAATCTCCTGAAAAGCAAAAGACTTATATCGCTGCTGCTTTCCCAAGTGCCTGTGGTAAAACTAATTTTTCGATGATGATACCTGCAAAAGGAGTGGATGATTGGAAGGTAACTACTGTAGGGGATGATATTGCTTGGGTACATAAAGCAGCAGATGGTGGATTGTATGCCATCAATCCAGAAGCTGGTTATTTTGGTGTAGCACCGGGTACTAATTACAAGACCAACCCCAATGCGATGGAAAGCATTAAAGCCAATACCATTTTTACGAACGTGGCTATTACGCCAGACGGTGATGTATGGTGGGAAGGAATGACCAAAGAAACACCTAGTGGATTGACCGATTGGCATGGAGAACCATACGATTCCAATTCTGGTAAACCTGCGGCACATCCAAATAGTAGATTCACTGCACCTGCAAATCAAAATCCTGCAATAGATCCAGAATGGAATAACCCTGCAGGGGTACATATTGCTGCCTTTATTTTTGGAGGTAGAAGAAGTACCGCGGTGCCATTGGTTTGCCAAGCCTTCAACTGGAACTTTGGTGTTTATGCTGCAGCTACAATGGGTAGCGAAATGACAGCAGCGGCTTTTGGTGAAATTGGTAAAGTAAGAAGAGATCCATTTGCGATGTTGCCTTTTATGGGATATCATATGGGGGATTATGTGAATCATTGGTTGCAGTTTGGGCGCGATTTACCCAATCCTCCCAGAATATTTAGTGTGAACTGGTTTAGAAAAGATGAGCAAGGCAAATTCATGTGGCCGGGATTTGGCGAAAACATGCGTGTATTGAAATGGATTGTACAAAGAGTACGTGGACAGGCAAGCGCAGTAGAATCTCCCATTGGTTGGATGCCAAGATTCGAAGACATGGATTGGACAGGTATTGAGCATTTCGGTAGAGAAGACTTTGCTAAAATCATGACAATTGATCGCGAGCCTTGGAAACAGGAATTTTTGTCTCACGAAGAATTATTCGCTAAACTATACGATAAGCTTCCGAAGGAGTTTTATTTTATGAGGGAATTATTATTAAGTGCTTTATGGCGCTCTCCAGAGCATTGGGCACTTGAACCCGAACATGAATAGTCTATATTCAACGATTGCCTGCTAATAATGTTCATTACCCATCTTTCAAGTAATATTTCTATTGCTTGAAAGATGGGTATAAATTAAATAGCCATGAATTGGTTTGTCCAGTTATTTACAGAACAATCGGTTGCACAAGCGGTCATTATTTATGCATTGGTGATTGCGGTTGGCATAGCACTAGGTAAATTAAAGTTATTGGGTATTTCGTTTGGTGTTACCTGGGTTTTATTTATTGGATTAGTGGTGGCTGCCATGGGAATTACTGTTAATAAGGAGACAGAACATTTTCTAAAAGAATTTGGGTTGGTTATTTTCGTTTATGCTATCGGGTTACAGGTAGGTCCCGGTTTTTTTGCCTCTTTAAAGAAATCGGCTTTAGCCAATAATGCGCTTGCCGCCTCTGTAGTTTTATTGGGGGTTTTGATTACCATACTATTTTTTTATTTTACGAATACTACCATGCCTGTGATGGCTGGGGTAATGAGTGGCGCTGTAACCAATACACCTGGTTTGGCAGCTGCACAGGCTGCTGTAAAAGACTTACATATTCCTGGTGCCGATAATGCTACCATCACACTGGCATATGCAGTCGCTTATCCTTTTGCGGTAGTTGGTATTATTCTTTCTCTATTGTTGCTGAAAAAAATATTGGGTATAAATGTGCTGCAGCAACAGGAATTGCATCGCAAACTCGCCTTCTTGCAATCTAGTCGCCCCCTCTCTGTGCATATTAAATTGGAGAACCAGCAATTTATTGGCCAACCCATTCGTAAAATATTTGAGTTATTAAATGAACCAGTTATTATTTCACGCATGTGGCACCTGGGCACTGTCATTACACCTACCCCTGATATATTATTGTCGGAAGGAGATGTTATGCAATTTGTTGCGCCCAAAAAAGTGATGGAAAAAATAAAATTACTGGTTGGTCGGGAAAGTGAAATGAATCTACGCAATGAACCCACTAGTGGTCTTATTTCTAGGCAGATAGTAGTTACCAGAAAGGAAGTGACCCATAAGCGACTAGGTGATTTGCCCATTTTACACCAGGAAGCACTCACTCTTTCTAGAATTAAAAGAGCGGGCATTGAAATGGTGGCGCATGGAAATATTTATTTACAATTAGGCGACACCGTTACGGTGGTAGGCAGCGAAGAAAGTGTTCATGTTTTTACTGAAGAAGTGGGTAACTCACTCAAAAGATTAGAGACACCCGACTTGGGACCTATATTTATCGGAATAGTATTGGGCGTTATTTTGGGAAGCATTCCTTTCCATTTACCCAACATACCCGTTGCGGTAAAAATAGGTATGGCAGGAGGACCTTTAATTGTAGCACTTTTTTTAAGTCGATTTGGCAACTACCTGTACCTCAATAATTATACCACCAATAGTGCCAATCTGATGATTCGTGAATTGGGTATTGCACTATTTTTGGCTAGTGTAGGACTCGGAAGCGGCCATAATTTATCGACCGCTTTTGTGGATGGAAGTGGTTACCAATGGATCGGGATGGGCATATTAATCACGATGCTGCCATTATTAATTATTGGTGTGGTAGCCCATAGATTTTTCAAAAAAACATACTTTGAAATTTGCGGTTTGTTAGCGGGGGCCTGCACAGATCCTCCAGCACTTGCTTTCGCACTTAAAATGGCAGGGAATGATATACCCTCTTCTACCTATGCTACTGTATATCCTCTGACCATGATTCTGCGCATACTAGTCGCACAATTATTGATTTTATTTTTTGCTTCTTGACCATTAACCTTATGTTTCTTCCTTCGTATTATATAGTCAAGTTGTTAAAATCGCTTGCGTATCAATTTTTGCTATTCATAGTGTTGATTGCAAGTATAATTTCTACAAGCTTTGCTCAATCTGCTTCTAAGCAAATCAACCACCAATATCAGAGTTGGGGAAGCATGAATGTAACAACTGCCATTTCTCCTAAGTGGGCCATCATATCGGACATGCATATGCGAAGAAATGATTTTTTAGCCAAGCCCTCTTTTTATTTTTTACGGGCAGGTTTGCAATATAAATTGAAGGATAAATTATTGGTGGCTGCGGGCTATGGACATATGTGGATAGCGCCAGTAAATTCAAATTGGTCGAGCTTTGCAGGGGAACACCGGTTATATCAACAAATACAATTCAGCACAAATTATGGGAGGGTTCAATTGTTGCAGCGATTGCGCAACGAATTAAGATGGCAGCAAAAAATAGTGAATGATGCCTTTACGGGAAACCATAAGTTTACAAACAGGCTGCGTTATTTACTGAGTATCAATCTCCCTGTTTTCAAAAACACTTGCTTTCCTTCTCTAGTTGTTTCTGATGAAATCATCTGTCAAATGGGAAAAGAAGTGGTTTTAAATCCGTTTGACCAAAATCGATTTTTTATTGGAATAAAGCAATTCATTCATCCTCGCTTGAGTTTTGATATGGGCTATATGCTGGTGAACCAACAAAAATCATCAGGCTATCAATACGACCGTAATCATACCCTACGGTTATTTTTTTATTACAATCCAGTACTTAAAAAGAAATAGCTTTCCTTTTTTGAATGATGGTTAACGAAATTTGCCTGATATTGTATAGCAAACCTTGTCATTGATTCTTTTGAATATTTCACCATTTATTTTTCTTATTCTTCTTTGTTGACGCCTATCTAATAAGCGCCCTTCACTGTCAAAATATTGCGGCCTTTGAAAATAAATGATCGTATAATATTTTTTGTAAGAGAAAAAGGATTGTAAAGCCAAGGGTTTGATGGACATAAATACCAGGGTTTGTTTTCTATCAGCAACGTAGTAATCAAAATTTTTAACCCAAGTACAACGAATCCCTTTCATTTCCTGAATAAGTGAATTTATTTTTACTGAATTTAATCCATACTTACTTAGTGTATCATTAAGTCTGCTTTCATTGACCGAAAACTCATAAACATAATCCAGCGAGTCTGTCAAAATCTGCAATTCTATAATACTGAAAGCGCGATTGGTGAATCCAATGGTAAATGGCTTTTCATGTGAAAGCGCTTTGTAACTTTCTTCAATATGATCCAACGTCTTCTCATTTTCAAAATAATACCTAGTAGATATATTTTTTGGGGAACAGGCCATTATGAAACAGCTTGCCAAAATGGATATACACCAACTTAGTTTATTCCGATTCATTTTTATTTATTTGGGTACAGGTGGTAATGCCAAAAACAATCCTTTTTAAAAACCCTGGCGACAACTGAATCAAGGTTCTTCCTCCATAATCCCAGTATATAAGCGTGATGATATTGTCCATTTTACTGATACTTTCTGCCACTACAAAATGGGTGGGAATCCCCAATTTAATGCTAACATGATTTTTCTTATGTACCATCCGGTTGTTGATATAAAGCACTACTGGACCTTTGCTTAAATGTTCCGATAGGTATTCATATAAATCAGCAATGGCTGGTCTAAGTAAATCAGCTCCACGGCATTTGATATTATACTGCAACATTGCTCTAATCATTCGATTAAATTTCGCATAATTAACAGAAGCCCAAAAACTGTCTTCATCACCTGGGTCATAGTGGTGATTGAAAAGATTTAGATAACCTTTGAAATGATCAGCGAGGCAAAGAAACCAAAGTTGTTCGGCCGGGTGAATATCCAATATGCCTTTATATTTTAACAGCCCTGCTTGTTTCCTAATGCTGGTAGAAGGATGAAAAGTTGCTTTTCCAACTTTTGTATATCCTGTTGTATACAATTCAATTAGGGCACGTGCATACCCCAAGGGGTCATCAATTAAAAAAAGGTAAGTAAGTGCGCCATACCCACAAAAGTTGGTGCCATTGCCAGGGTAAATGGTTTTGGGGTCGAGTACATTTCTCTTTATGTTTTCAAAATATTGGGCAGGTTTGATATTCGGCCATAGCTCATTTTTTTCTAATGACCCAATGCTATCGAGATAGCGAATCGCATTTTTTTGTGCAGCACTAATTTCAAAGTTATGATCGTGTTTAGGGAGGCTATGTGCAAATGCTAAACTTGGGCCGAAACCCATCAATAACAAATAAAACCATACTGTAATATGAATTGTTTTTTTAAGCAACAGGATTGTTTTCGAAGCAAATGTAACCAATATGTTTATTGACTTGAATTGCATATGATTCAAAACAATGAAATCTTGTTTTTACTGTTTAAGTAAGAGGTTGCGCGTTTGGAACCAATCCAATGAATCGTTGTCGAAACTGCCATTGTAATTTATGCAGATTTCCTCATTGGCCTCTATATTTCGTACAGCAGTAATGGTAATTAATTTCGTACTTGGATCAACTGAGTGTGTTGCATTGGAGGGAGATTGATGATTGTACATAGAGCTAAATCCAGTTGCTAATCCCAACATCTTCTTTTCTCGGTCAAAAAAAAAGCAATAATTAACCATTACGCTTTGGGTGAGTCGATCGTAATCCTCGCCAGGCATTACAAGTAAAGGGCTTTGCTCAATAATCTCTCCTTCTACAATGGGCGTTCGGCTAAATACGCCTCTTCCTTTACCGGACACTTTTTTTATGTATAATATACTCATAAGACATTGTTAAAAGTAATCGGCGCTAGATTGTCTGGCTTGCCATGATAATTTAAGGTAATCTCTTCTCCAGCAGCAATAAATTGATATGCTATAATTTGAATAGTCAGTTTTTTTTTATTTATAAGATAAACGGCATTGGCAGGAGCGGCATGGTTGTACCAACTAGAAAATCCAAGTCCTATGGCAATTGGATAATTTTTATCTGTTAATAAAAAATAATAATCATGCATATCAGTATATTTCAGCATTTCATAATCCTGTTGATTGCCCAGAATAATCGGCGCCGTTTCAATAATTGCCCCTTTTTGGTAATCAATAGCACTAAAAACGCCTAGCCCATGAATAGGGCTTTCTCTAACTACTAGCTGATCTGCTCGCGGAATGATTGTTTCTTTTTTTAAAAATGGTAAAAACATAATGTACCTGTTCTTTGATATTCCTTTATTTTTTTATATCTTTCTACTATTAAAATGTAAAATATGAAAAAAATCCTTGCTGCTTTAGGCTCCCTATTGATTTTCGCCGGTTTAAAAGCTCAAACAACCACTGCCACAAAAGAGGTTAAACCTGTAGCAAAAAATGAGCAAACTGTAGTGCCTATTAATCAAGCTGCACTAGGAAATGGAGGAAAAGTTGTGAAGCTAACTGAAAAAGCGCTTCAGGTAAAAATATATAAACCTCAAAACGGAATTAAGGATCCCAATAAACCAAATGATTCCAATGCCATTAAAGATGCCAATATAAAAGCGCTTAAAACAACGGGTACCATTAAGTCTGTCGGAACAAATCCTATAATCAAATATTAATCTCGCTTTAAATTTTATATCAAACTTGGCTGCAAACTGCAGCCATTTTTATTGTACTACATCAACTTCAATCAATAGCAGTAAAATAATTTAAATTGATTTTCGTATTCCTTAATAGTCCTGACTAATTGGGTGAATCATTAATTCATCAATTACAACATGAGCTGGCTGAGCGGCTATATATACAATGGCATTTGCCATGTCTTCGTTTTTTAACCAATCATGGTGACTACTGTCTCCTTGGGGCTCGGCATGAAAATAGGAATCCACTAGTCCGCTGTAAACAACACTAACTTTTACTTTGAAAGGCCTTAGTTCTTTTCGAATAGCCATGCTAAAGGCATCTTGTGCATATTTGCTGGCACAATAAAGTGCACCGCCTGCAAATACTCTTTTAGCAACATCGCTGGCTATATTGATAATATGACCAGCAGATTGTTTTTTCATGATGGGTATAACAGCCTTACTCATTAGGAAGCTACCTTTTGTATTGCTGTCAAATACCTGATTCCATTCTTCTAAACTGATATCTTCCGCAGGTTTAAAAATGCCCATACCTGCATTGTTTATTAATATATCAATACATCCAAATTGTCGAATAACCTCATCGATGCTTTCTTGCACAAAAGTTTCATTGGAAATGTCTCCTGTAAAAATTAAGACCTGATTGCCGTTGCTTTTGATTTCTTGTTGCAAGGACAACAATTCAGATTCTGTTCTGGCTATAAGTGCAAGCCGCGTACCCTGTACCTGCATGGCCAATGCAATGGCCCTGCCGATTCCTCTAGATGCACCTGTAATGACGACCGTTTTATTATTAAGGCTATCCATCGCTAACTATTGCTTTCCATCAATAATGATGGGCGTATTGCTTTTGCCCATTACAATTACTTTGGCATTTGCGCTAAGTGCCAATTCTTTCATGGCTTTGATTTGTTCATATTGTAACTGTTGATCAGTTAAGCCTGTATTAATAATCTTTTGATAATCGGCAATACCTTGCGCTTCCACTCTTTTCCGTTCTGCTTCTTGTTTTTCTTTTTGTAATACGAACTCCATTTTTTTAGCATCCTGTTCTGCATTGATTTTAGATTCAATGGAGGCTTTAACAGAATTGGGGAGTGTTATATTGCGTACCAGTAATTGTTCTAGCAATAATCCACGTTTCTTGAAATCGTCTTCAATAGATTTGTAAATGCGTTGTTGAAATTCATCCCTTTTGGTACTGAATAATTCAACGGCCTGATAGTAAACAGCATTGTCTCTAATTTTGGTACGAGTAATGGGGCGTACAATTTTATCTCTGTAATCATCTCCTGTTTCCCGAAGAAGACGGGGAGCATCCACTGCCACAACACGATACAAAACAGTTAAGTCGATGGTTACTTCCAAGCCATCACTGGCCAATACCCTAATGGCATCATCTCCTGTTTTATTTCCTTCATCATGCACTCCACTCATCGTGTAGTTTTGTGTTTTTACGTCTACCCGTTTAATATCTAAAAGCGGGTTAATAAAATGAAGACCACTGGTTAGCACCTCAGGCTGTACACTTCCAAATAAAACTTTCACCCCTACTTCACCAGCATCAATTTGTTTTACACAGGCACTTGCGACACCAAGTACAATTAATACTACAGCAGCCAAACGTCCAACAGCTGCATATTTTGCCAACGGAGGATTGTTTTTTATTAATACAGTAATCATGATTAATAAAAGAAAACCTAGAATGATTAAAAACATGGTAATTTATTTTAGTGCAAGTTCATCAAAAGATTTGAATCCTCATAGGTTAATTCTTGCCTTTCATTTAACACTTTAGCTTTATTCATCGTTGAGAAGGCCAAGAATGGGTGCTAGGTCATACATTCTTTCATCAAAGGCTTGCAAAGGGATATCCTTTAAAACGGTATTTAATTTTCTCAAATCATATTTTTCCTTGAATTGGAGGTAGGAATTCTGAATCATATTTCGCAATTCCGTTAAATCAATGACGTCTTCAAAGTCAATCACATAGGAGTGTTCTGCAACATAATCCAATACCGCTTTTTTTTCGAATGAAAATTCACAATTAAATCGTACCCCCAATCCTTTTTTAATTTCATTTCTTTTCTTCATCACATCAAAGGAAATGGAGCCAGTGAGTCCTTCCTCTGTTAATGGCTGTGCTGGTTCTTGGTAATCCCATTGTATGACGGTCATTACTGTTTGTTCAATCATGGTCTAATTTGAAGTTTTTGGTAACTATAATTATGAAATTCCTTTTTAAAATGAACGATGAAAAGATCATTAATGTAGGAAAGGGTTAAAATTAATGTTTTTTGCAACATTCAATTATTTGAATTTTTAGCTTCTCCATTGGCTATCTTTTATTGGGCTCGCCCAATCTTCAATAAAAAAGTAAAAAGGAATTACTGATAAACATGATGAGAATCATGCCATGTAATTTGCGTTGTTTTGATATTATTGCAGCGAAACCCTAGTTCATGCAGAATTTAAACACCAATATTATGCCAGGAAAACCATTGTCTGTAGCCAATAAGCGTTGGTGGCTTCTATTACAAGTTTTACTTTGGTTGATTGGTTTGTTTATTTTCTGTTGTCTAATATGGGTTCCCACTCTCGGTATTTTGCTATTTTGGAATATATTGATTCCTGTGGCGCCTGCATTATTGGTAGTTGCTTTGGGGCTATGGAGAAATATTTGCCCATTGGCTACCACCAGTTTACTTCCCCGTAAATTCAATTTCTCTAGCAATAAAATAATGCCTGTGCGCTGGCAAGGTAGGTTGCAAGTTTTATCTGTGATTGCTCTATATGCATTGGTTCCATTGCGTCATGCATTGTTCAATGCCAATGGTCTTGCGACGGCAATCTTACTATTTTGTTGTGCACTGATTGCTTTTGGAATGGGCTTGTTTTTTGATTGGAAAAGTGGATGGTGCGCTAGTTTATGTCCCGTTCATCCGGTTGAAAAATTGTATGGTAGTAATACGATAGCTTCCATGCCCAATGCGCATTGCAGCGAATGCGTGAACTGCTCCTTGCCTTGTCCGGACTCAACCCCACAAATGCACCCGCTGATTACTCGGAAAACATTTTATCATCAAATCAGTGGTTTGTTGACCATTGGCGGATTGCCAGGTTTTATCTGGGGATGGTTTCATGTGCCTGATCATCATTCTTGGGATGGATTAATGGCTGTTTGGAATATTTATAAATATCCGCTAATTGGTTTATTAATCAGCTTAAGCTTATATCTAGCACTTCAACAATTGTTGAAAGGGCCAGCAGTAAAAAAACTAATTGGTTTTTATGCAGCGGCAGCCGTTTCCTGCTATTATTGGTATCGTATTCCTGCATTATTGGGTTATGGCATTTTTGCAGGGGATGGATTATTGATTGATCTAACTGGATATGTTTCTGAAACGATGGTAACTGTAATCTGCGTACTGATAACTTGTTTTTTCTTCTGGTGGTTATTAATTCGAAAACAAAGAGAGGTGTCTTGGGTTAAACGGCCCGCGTATAAGGAAAAACAAATCGTACGCTAAGTAAGCGGGTAAGAAATTTGCATTACCCTTCCATTTCGTCGAGCATATCAATATACAGTGCTTCTACTTTTTTTCTTGCCCAATCGGTTTTGCGTAAAAATTTAAGACTGGAATTAATACTTGGGTTACTGTTAAAG
>Ga0194063_10000430_pt1 | contig 31181 bp, 31 predicted proteins | sample SepL3720m_MetaG_FD_155459 | JGI IMG/M metagenome (GOLD analysis project Ga0194063, IMG submission 155459) | Anoxic zone freshwater microbial communities from boreal shield lake in IISD Experimental Lakes Area, Ontario, Canada - Sep2016-L373-20m | ecosystem: Environmental > Aquatic > Freshwater...
GTCATGTAGCCATTTCACTATTGCACAGTATCGATTTCCCATAATTGTGTTCTAGTGTATAATTATCTTATTGCCAAGCCAATATGAAATCCTATGATGCGATTAACGAGAGAGAGAGAGAGAGAGTAGAATCTCCCTCTAGAAATGAGCGACCCAAAAACTGGAAACGATTTTTTCTAGTTAGCTTTTTTGTTGTAGGTCTCTTTGCATTTGCACAAAACGCCAGCGCGGCTACTATTACTGCAGCTAAATCTGGAAATTGGTCAGATCCCACAGTTTGGACTGGAGGAGTTTTGCCAGGAAATTTAGATACTGCTGATAGTGGAGCTTATATCGTAACAGTAGATATGGATTTGACTGGCACGAACGCTCCAGCCGTGATGTCTTCGTCAATTGCAACAGGTTATTTTGCAATCGGTAGCTCTAGGAACATTGGAGATAGCACACATAATGTTGCTATTTCCTACTCGGGAACTAGCAGTGGAGGTTTTATGCGAGTGACAACAGGTACGACGATAATTTACGGATCAATAACGATGACTTCATCTGGTTTTGCTGTATTTGTAAGTGGATCCGCAAGTTTAACTATCAATAATGGTACCAATACGGCTATTGATCAGAACACCTCCAGTGGACAGGCTGTACGATGGGGTTCAACGGGGACCCTGTCTATTACTGGTAACATTGTAGGCGCCAGTGGAACGGGATATGCTATTCGTTTTACAACAGCACCTGCATCAGCAACTATAAATGGAAACATAACTTATGGAGGGACATCGTCAAACTTCATTGATCTTTCTGGAAGTACCCTCACTATCAACGGCTCAGTTACTAATTCTTCATCAGGGAGTACGCTGGCTCCTGGTTTAGGTACTATTATTATAAACGGTTCAGTCACCAATTCTTCTACAGGTAAAGGTGTATATGTGACTGGCTCTGCAAATCTCACAATCGCTAATGGTACTGACACAGCCATAGATGTAAATTCTTCAAGCGGAGTAACTAGTGCAGGTGTGTATTGGTCATCAACGGGAACATTATCTATTACCGGCAATATTATTGGTGCTTCCGGAACTGGCGTTGCTATAAATATTTTGACAGCACCGACACTGGCTTCGGTAACTGGCAACGTTATATATGGAAGCACAGGGCAGGGTCTGATTAGGGCAGGTGCAGGTGGCTTAACTATCAACGGCTCAATCACTAATACATCTTCAGGTCGCGCAATCAGTGTCAGTGGTTCGGCTAACCTAACTGTCTCTAACGGTACCAACACAGCCATCGATGAGAATACGTCAAGTGGATATGGTATATACTGGGATTCAACAGGAACTTTATCCATTACAGGAAACATAGTTGGAGCAAGTGGTACAGGAACTGCTCTTTATATCCGCACGGCACCAACGTCAGCAAGTTTAACTGGTAGTGTTAACTATGGAAGTACAAATACAAGTGGCTTGGTTCAAATTAACACCGGCTCTTTAGTGGTTAGCGGTGATATTTCAAAAACATCATCGGGATATGCTATTGGTATGCAGACTTCAGGTAATCTGATTATTTCCAGTGGTACTATAACGGGGACCTCAGTTTTTCTTTCAGGGATTGGTTCACTGACTATAAACGGTGGTGCGGTCACGCTAGGAAATGCAAACACCTATACGGGAGGAACCATATTGAATGCGGGTAGCCTTACAATCGGCAAAAGCAGCACTGGTGCAGCAGGAAATGTTACTAATGGACCGGTAGGTACGAGTACGCTGACGCTGAACGGAGGAACTTTAAACTCGAGCGGCAACTATACGGTGAACAATGGAATCCTAATAGCAGGTTCTACTAATGTTGGAGGGATAAACTCACTGACTCTTGGGGGAGCAATATCTGTAGGTGATAATATTTTGAATGTAACTAATACCGCTGGAACAATAACCCTGAATGGTCCAATCAGTGGAACTGGAGGAATTACACTCTCTGGTACTGGCACATTGACACTTGGAGTAGATTATACTGCTGGCCCGATTTTAATAACTGATACCACTGCGATTGCTAAAACATTTGCCGGAGGCGGACATTCATTCGGCAACCTTACCGTTTCTGGAGATAATGTTATTATTACCGGCAATAATACTATTAGCACGTTGGCGGTCAATACCGCGGGACTTACTAATGGACTTAAGCTGGCAAGCGGTTCTACACAAACTATTTCGAATCTTACGACCAATGGATCTGCAGGAAATCTTGCTAAACTAGTTGCCTCCACAACAGGTAGTACAGCAACTCTTTCTAAATCAAGTGGTTTAATTTCTGTTGATTATATGTCAATTAAAGACTCTACCGCTAACGGAGGGGCCTCGTGGAATGCAGGTGTTAATAGTGTAAATGTTTCAGGTAATTCAGGATGGTTATTTTCATTACCCCCTTCAAATTTGACAGTATCGACTGACCTTCCAAGTTTGGTTTCAACGTCAACAATGATATTAAATGGTTCTATTACAGTCGACGGTACTGCTTCATCGACCCTACGAGGATTCGCTTGGGGTACATCATCTAATCTTACGACTGGTACAGCCACTACAACAGAGAGCGGCACTTTCGGCGTTTCTTCATTTTCCACTTCAACTATTGTATTTATCCCAAATACGACTTACTATTTTCGCGCATACGCGGGAAGTTCACAGGGAACAACAACTGGTTCAATTCTTTCCACAACAACGCTTCCTTGGAACGTGCCTGATGCGCCTACTATTGGCACAGTTGCGACATCTTCTCCAAATAAGGCTACGATTCCTTTTACTCCTGCAGGAAATGGCGGTTCCCCTGTTCTCTATTATTTAGCATCTTCAACCCCAGGGAATATTATGGCGACGAGTACCGTCTCACCTATTACCGTCAGTGGACTCACAAATGGTACCTCGTACACTTTTAAAGTTTATGCAGTGAATGCTGTAGGTACTAGTACTCCTAGCTCTGTTTCAAATGCTGTTATACCAAATGCTTCTTACGCTCGAAGTACATGGCGGACTGAAGAAGGTGCGACAGTAGGACCTCAGGTTGTGACAAACGGCTCATTTGCAGATAGTACGGGTTGGATTATACCCACAGGCGGTTCAATCAGTGGTGGGAAAGCAACATGGACACAAAGTGGATCTTTCCGACAAAATGTAACACTTGACACTGATTCTTATTATGAATTTATCTATACTGTCTCTGACTATACTTATGGAGCTATTCATGTTCAAGGGTGGAACGAAAGATCTGCTGATAGATATGGTCCAGGAACATTTAGAGATATTATATATTTTCCGACCGGATCATCCATGTTTCTTATCAATGGGTCAGATACATTTTCAGGGTCTGTTTCTTACATTTCTGTTCGTAAGATAACACCAGGAATTGCCAACTGGAATCCTAGAGTTGTGGCAATTACAGGTGACTCAATTGCACAACATCAGGCAGTAATGAATCCCGATACATATCCTGGCAATACTACTTATGGATTTTCTCTCGCACAGGACGGAATTACTCCCGTTGACTGCGCCTTGGGAAATACAACCTTTGCTTGGGCTCTGTCGACCGGAATTCCATGCGCGATAGCTACCGGTGCCAGGACTATCATTATTCACGATGGTATTAATGACATAGTGCAAGGCAGAACTTGGGACCAGGCACTTTCTGATCTAAACGCAATCCGTGCATTAGTTACGACACAAGATTTATTTGTAGATGAAATTCTACCCAGAACGACTGGTAATGATGCGCAGGCAGCCACTATTCGAACATGGAACGCAAATCTGGATGCCTGGTCTGCAGCCAATAACGCACATTTTATCCGTAGCCACGATATTATGGGCAAAATCAGAGCATCGACTGGACTACTGGACGACCTTGGTTTCGACACTGCGGATGGTGTGCATCCGGCTACTGGTGGTAGCTATGTCCTATGGCATTTGTGGTTCGATGCTCTGGAAGCTGTTTATGGATATCCTATCAAAACAACGTGGACAGTCACTGCTAGTACTGGAACAGGCGGATCGATCAGTCCTGCTGGAGTTACGAATATTGGAGAGGGAACGGATCAAACGTTTATAGTGACTCCAAGTGACTCATATACAGCAGAAGATATTCTAGTTGATGGAGTAAGTGTAGGTACGACTTCATTATCGTATACATTTACAAATGTTATAGCGGATCATACGATTGATGTTAGCTTTCAATCTCAAAATAGTATTCCGGCATCCCCTGTATCAATCTCCGCAGCCACTTCCACCTCCGGTCAAGCCACTGTCTCTTTCACTCCAAGCTCCAATGGCGGTTCTGCCATCCTTTACTATTTAGCTTCCTCAACTCCAGGAAACTTCACTGCCACATCGACAGGATCTCCCATCGTTGTCGCTGGTCTTACTAACGGTACCTCATATACCTTTGCTGTGTATGCTGTGAATGCTTTAGGAACCAGCACATCTTCAAGTGATTCAAATGCAGTGGTACCGATCGGTCTTCCTACTGCCCCAACAGACGTAACAGCTACAGCAGGCAACACTCAAGTAGTTATCAATTTCAGTGCCCCAGGTTCAAATGGCGGCAGTGCCATTACCGGATATACCGTGACATCGAGTCCTTCTGGAGGCATTGATACAAATGCTGGCGGAACTGCGCTTACGCATACCGTCACAAGTCTTACTAACGGTATCTCGTACACCTTTACTGTAACTGCAACAAACGTGGTTGGTACAGGAAGTGCTTCAAGTCCTTCATCTTCAGTCACTCCTTCAACTGTTGCTGCCGTTTCAACAAACGTGGTTACTAGTATAGCTTCTACTAGCGCCACCGTGAGTGGTTCGATCACTTCAACGGGTGGGTCTGACGCAAGCCAGCATGGCTTTGCATACGGCACTGTTGCTAACCTCTCAACCGTGACTGCAACTACCACTCTAGGGTCTCAAACTGGTACAGGCACGTTCACAAGCTTTGTGACTGGTCTAACAGCCAATACCACATACTATGTCCGTGCCTATGCTGTAAATGCCTCAGGTACAACAACTGGTTCAATCATTTCCTTCCTAACTCTTCCTGCTATTCCGACTGTGACCACACAAGCTCCGACAGCTGGCTCAGGCATATACTTCACTGCTAACGGCAATATCACTGCAACTGCCGTGAACGCTACTGTTCGAGGTTTCGTCTACGGCACTACGAATACATACGGAGCGACAACTACGGAGAATGGTTCATTCACTACAGGCGCATATACTGCCACGATTTCTGGTCTTGCTTGTAACACGCTATATCATGTCAAGTCCTATGCATTAAATACCGGAGGTACTGGCTATGGTTCTGATCAGACTATTACAACTGATGTTTGTACCAAACCAACAGTTGCCACTTCTACTCCTACAGGAATCACTACAACTGGAGCTACCTTGAATGGTTCTATCACAGCCGACAACAATGCTTCATCTACAGTTGAAGGTTTCAATTGGGGTAATGATACGAATTATGGCCAGACGGCTTCGACAAATGGTACATTCGGCACTGGCTCATTCTCACAGACATTAAGCGGTCTAACATGCAACGCCACATATCACTACCAAGTTTTTGCTACAAATTATGCGGGCCAAGGCACTTCGGGTGACGAGATATTCAGCACATCAGCATGTTCTGTAACTCCTACACCTGCGGTACAAAGTTCTAGTTCAGGTGGAGGAGGAAGTGCTTCAAGCCGAGTCAACAATCTGATAGCAATGGGTAATTACACACTAGCGCAACAGATAGCTAAACAATTTGGAATCATAATCCTGACCCAGTCTTTGCTAAAAGAAAATTTGCCAGTTTCGAAATCGTCGCAAACATTTACAAAAACTTTGAAACTTGGAATGACTAATAGTGATGTAAAAAGATTACAAATATTCTTAAATACGCAAGGCTTCATTGTTGCAAAGCAAGGTGCCGGTTCTCTCGGACATGAGACAATGTATTTCGGACAGGCTACGAAAGCTGCTCTGAAGAAGTTTCAGTTAGCCTACAGGAAGGAAATACTTGATCCGCAGGGATTGAAGAGTCCGACGGGGCTGTTTGCATCAGGCTCTATGAAAGTTGCAAATGGACTATTAAAATAACAGCTATGAACGATGACCAATCTCAAGATACACCAGTAACAGCTGAAATAGCCCAGACTCCAGAAATACCCACTTCTAACCAACCGACAGCATCGGAACCTGCCGATATGCCCCCAGAGGCCCCAGAATTGCCCACAAACGCTTCAACAAACGTTCCTGTAGAAAGTCAAAATGGAGCAGTAAATACGTCAGAAAGCGAGGTGCCAGAATCATCAAATGAGGCTCCAATTCCAGAACCTGTCCAGCCAGTTCCAACGGAATCTGCGCCGTCCGCGCCGGCGCCAGTGACACCGCCAGTACCACAACGCCAATCGCCGGCGCAACAAGATCAAACCGGATTCATCCGCGCACTGTTAGCGAAAGCTCAAGCTAAAATCCAGTCAAACAAACAGAAGAAGTTCGACAAGATCATTTTATTCGCACAGAAAAAGAAAATCGTAGCCAATGAAGACATTCAACTTCTTTTGCATGTCTCAAGTGCTACTGCGACGAGATATTTGGTCAAATTAGTTCAGCAAGATCATCTATATCGCGTAGGGAATCCACGCGATGCTAAATATCAATTCCTACGTTAAAAATGTCTGTGGCTCATATCCACCAATTGAGCCACATGTGTTTCTGATTTATCACTACGCTCCGCCGAGAAGCGGCCGACTTCCGCTTCTCTCACTAACAGTTGTTCGCATCCAGAGGATGTCTGTATGGCGGAGCACTCCACGGTTGCGATTAGCAACGGTGGAAAGTGCGAGAGCCATTCGGACATCCGATGGGTGCGCCATGAACTCAATCAGAAGCGGAAGTGGGCCGCTTCGAACCGCGCGATTGTGATAGAATGGTTGTGGCTCAAATGGTGGAATTGAGCCACATCGAACCCGCCCCCAAAAACCACATTCCACCGCACGACCAAAACAAATAGTGAGGGCGGACGGAGTCCTTCCCCCACACCCCCAGTCCTCCGTCCGCCCTCTCCACCTTTTTGTGATTTCAAAGAAAACAGCGTCGCGCAGCGACTCCGTATTTCATTCACAGAGAAGTCACGCATCAGGATTTTCAGCGAAATAAGTTCGAACTTCAAGTAAAAACTGCCGCAAAAAAAATGAGCGAGCTTGCGAGCGAATGTTTTTTGCGTGAGAGAGCGACGCGACTGCTCGCGTCGCGTGAAGGGATTCGAAGAGGTTCTCCCATATTTTCGAGACCCCGAAGCTTTAGCGGAGGGGTAGAGAAAATGGGAAACCTGTACTGAAGCTGTAAGCTTCGAATCCCTTCCTCTCCGCAAAAGTTGCCAAATTGGCAAGATTCAACCTTTAGAAAATACCGCAGAACCGTGCAGTATTTCGTTTTCCACTCACATAGTGATTCCTGCTCAAGATGCTGAAAGTTGTCGTGTGTGGCAAACCAAGTAAACAGATGTCCACACCTTTCGTACCACAGGTGGTACGTTATACTACGTACCTTTCTATGCCCCAATTATTGCAACCCCTTGAACCAAATGATACAGAGAAGGCCGTCATCCACAAAGTGTGTATGGGGCTGATAAAGTACTTTAGCACTCCCGAAGGAGTAGAGGTGGGGAATAGTCAAGGTGAGCTCAGGTGTGGCGAAAGAGGGTATGGTGTTATGAGGATTCATAAAAAACAGCACAGAGGGTTTTCCTCTGCGCCGATGTGCTGCCAACGTCGAATTTAATCGCAAACACTCATGTGATTAGTAGTTGAACTGCTGCTTTGACAAGTAACAGTGCTACGGCCGCCGTCATAAGACCAATGATGATGCCAACTTTCTGTCCTCGGTCAAATGCATGTTGGCGATTGAGTAATTCCTGGCTATCGCCAGCGGTTTGAATGCAGTTATCTTCCATAAGTACTCCAAGTTGTTAATGTTGCTGTGGATTCTGTCCTCTAACTATATATTACGCGCTTTATACGTTAACGCAAGAACACAACAGGCTGTTGTAATCTTTGTGAGTTTGTGCGATACTTGACAAATCACCGCGGGGTAGGGTAATGGTAACCCACGAGGCTCATAACCTCGGATATGTCGGTTCGACTCCGGCCCCCGCAACAAGTATTGACTTTTCTAATAAATCATGTAACTGTATAGCCAGAAAATCTTTGACAATCTATATGGATAAAAACATGAACACAACAAGGCAATTCCAACGCACAATCGAAGATTTCGTGTGCGAAAACTGCGATCTGCAGGTAAAAGGCAACGGTTACACTAACCACTGCCCTCGATGTTTATGGAGTAAACACGTTGACATCAATCCTGGCGACCGCATGGCAAAGTGTGGCGGAATGATGGAACCTATTGCCATCGAATCAAAAGATGGCGGGTATATCATCGTTCATCGGTGTGTAAAATGCGGATACGAGAAAAGGAATAAAAAGTCGGAGGAAGATAACTTCGAAGCTATTCTTAAACTCTCTAGCCGTCCTCTGCAATCAACAATTAACAAGAAAGGAAAATAGCCTCGTGAAAACGAATCTATCAAATGAATCATGGTCGCCTGTTGCGACTGTGCATTGCAATTATCGTTCACAAGGAAGGCGTGAGGACGGTAAATACGTTCTTCACGATGCCATTCCACACCTCTGTCATATCGAATTGACATATGCGTGCAACGAGAAGTGCATCTTCTGTTACAATCCCGAACGAGCAAAACTGGGCGATCTATCAACGATTGATCAGCTTGTTCGTTCCATCGCGGTGAGTCAGATACCGCATGTATATCTGATAGGTGGCGAGCCAAGCTTACTGCCTGTCGAGAAGCTCAACGAATATATTGATCTTCTCTCTCCTTCCTCATCCGTTACGATCGTAACTAATGGCCTAAAGCGGCTAGATGGTATCTCGAGCAAGCTCGCTTGTTTCGGAGTTCCGATTCATGGGGCGAATGCCAAAACCCATGAATTTCTCAATCAGTCGCCAGGTAGTTTTGAGAAAACACTTGAAACAATCAGGTGTTATGTGGGCGAAGGTCATGATGTGCGATGCATACCAGTTCTCACTGGTTATAATCATGACCAGATGTATGACATCATCGGCATTGCGGCAGGTCTCGGTATGGAGTCGATTTACATCGACCGTTATGAAGATGGAGGTATTGGCGCGGTCAACTCCCGCGGTTATACTTTGAAGCCGACAAGCGAGCAGTTTCATATTGCTGTAGGACAAATTGTCCAGGCCAAGCACGATTTTGCCGTCTTTGATGGAAAGGTCGGGTTCGGTACAGCTATTCCGTACTGCTTGGATGAACGGATGATCATCGAGGGTATCACATCAAATTGCGGAGTTGGTACATACTTCTGCGCGATTAACCCCAAGGGTGAATTTCGAATGTGCAATCAGTCGCAACTTGTTTTTGGTAATGTCATGAAAGAGCCAATCGAGACGATCTGGAACAAGCCAGCACTCGATATCTTCCGTGATCTATCCTGGGTCGGCGAGCCGTGTAAATCGTGCGAATTATTGCTTGACTGTACGGGCGGCTGCAAAGTTGACTCGAACTGTTCAGACAGATTCTGTATCGACTATGCGGTTCGCGGACTTTCCAAGCCTGTCGCTGAATTGGTAACAAAGGTCAAGCATTGTCAGTTGGCTGAAGGATACCCGGAAAGTTACCGAAACTTTCGACCAAACAGATACATGAAACTTACAACACGTTACCCTGAGAAATTCCTGGTTACGCGGTATCAGACGGTAAAACTGGATGAGATGGCACTGGAAATGGCTCAGGTCATTATCAGTGAAGCATTGATTGGTGAACGTGAGCTAATCGCTCGGTTTTCTAAATCAGTCGAGGAACATGAAATACGGTTATTCGTGAGCAAGATGCTTCAAGTGAATGCTCTTGATCTCGTGAAGGAGGTGCAACATGCAACTTAGTGAAATTCATTGGGAAATCACCAACATGTGTAATCTGGGGTGCAAACACTGTCTGCCGATGTCTGGTCGTGCACGAGAAAATGAACTTACGACCGAGGAAGCAATGGTTGCTTTGGTGGCATTCCAAGCCGCAGGAGCTTCTAGAATCTGCTTAACCGGTGGAGAACCATTCAGTCGCTCAGACATCCTTGATTTGCTTGAAAGATCATTTGCGTTGGGGTTGAAGTCATCTGTAATAACCAATGCTACATTGCTCCCAAAGGCAACCTTGGAAACGATTAAACGCTTGGGCGTTGATCTTGGAATCAGTCTCGATGGTGCAGACCAAGCAACCAATGACGCCATTCGTGGTGATGGAAGCTACAAATGTATCATTGAGACTCTCATACAATGCCGGGCGTTGGGCATTTCAACAACTCTCTACGTCACGGTTTCAGCAATCAACATCGAACATCTGAATGCGTTCGCCAAGCTCGCAGTCGAGTATGGTTGTAATAGTATTCATTTCAACGAGATAACTATTTCCGGTCGTGCCTATCATTTTTCGGATGAACTTAAACTCTCCGAAGATCAGAAAAAGCATTTGCCAGAAATGGTTGTCAAAATAGCCTCCGATATATTCGGGGAAATTCTCTCTGATGCAGACGAGCATTGCTGGGTCGATGGTGTGACACTCAACATGACGGCCGACGGAAACCTCTATGTTTGCAGTGAAGTTTTCCAACGCCGGCCCGATCTTGCAATCGGCAATATTAGATCGTTTGTGTTCGAAACATTGTTGGAGCAAACCGCTTCGGCTTATTCTGGACATGAATATAAATGTTGCTACAGTGTGTGTGCGAGCAAACATGTGATATTTGTCGGAAACATAGCCACTGGGTGTGCGTTTGCAAAGCAGAAACCATTCATCGAAACTCTTCCGCAACTATACGACGTTCTCGGTGAACTTTATCCGAGGATGGAGCTGGATTGCCGTGAATGTTCTGATCCTGATTGTATGGGTTATGTGTGGCTACTCAAAAAAGAAGCTGCACATCTGTACGAACAAGGTGTTCCGCTTGTTCAAGTGAATAATGGGCCAACCTTTATTCATTCGTTTCCCGTGACTGCGCAAGGGGTGCCCGATTTATCAATTCGGTATCCTCCATGCAGTCAGTTGTGTACAGACAGTAGAAGATGTAGTATCTACAAAGATCGTCCTTTGGCATGTCGTCTTTACCCGCTTGGGCTTGAGACAGAAGCAGACGGAACGATTGTATGGGCACTACATCTGGATTGTCTGCATGTTCGAAGACTGGAAGAGCGCGGTTTGCTTCCAGAACTCGAATGTCGTGTTCTGAAAATCATCGACGAGATTTCGCCGAAATTGTTGGAAGAAATAGTCGAGACTTATCGCGCAGTCGATGCGATTTCTTCTTTCCCTGACGGTGATAACAAGTACAAACCCCTACGAAAGGTGAGTTATGTCAAAATGTAAAGCAGTTCTTGACGGTGACAAGATCACCGAAATCTGTGTCAAGACAAAACCGGTCAAGAAAGCTGAGAAACGAGAGTTGAAAGATTCGAATGTTGTCGAAGCAAAACCGACCGATTCGTCCCGGCAACAGACTGGAACATAGATGTGACAGATCTTGTGTTCACGAGTGGCATTCATAGGAGTGCCACTTTTTTATTATCCAAATAAGTTATACTATAGACAACATGACAGGTATTGAAAAATATTCGTCAGATTGGTCAAAGAAATATAAGCTTGAATCAGAAAAGATTAGAGCTGTCTTGGGTGATGTCGTAAAAGACATCCAACATATCGGAAGTACCTCCATTCCTAGAATGTTCGCAAAGCCATTGATAGATATTGGTGTCTTAGTGAACATAATCGATGATATAGATTTTTTTGTACAAAAACTTGAGAATTTAGAATATTCATATAAACCGGATATGTCATCCGCGGAACGAATCTTTTTTCGAAAGGGCGATCCTGTGGAGTATCATTTGTCCATAGCCTGTCCGAGACATACCTTCTGGAAACGGCAGATTGATTTTAGGGATTATTTGAGAGAGCACCCTGAATTTGTCGAGGAATATAACGCACTTAAGCTAAAGAATCTAAAAATTACCCCTGAAGAGGATCTTTCCGATCTATCAAGAAGTAAAATATATAACCAAGGCAAGGAAGATTTTGTAAATAGGGTCCTAAAATTGGCAGAAAACGAGAATATTCACAAAATATCAGATTCTTCACAGATAATCGTTAAATAATCAATAGACGATTTAATTCCATTCGGACATCGTCCCAAGCTCCCCGCAAAAATTGCCAAATTGGCAAGATTCAACCTCTAGAAAATACCGCAGAATCATGCGGTATTTTCGTTTTCCATTCAAATAGTGATTCCTGCTCAAGACGATGAAGACACGGCAAGATTTGCCGCTTTGAGCGAAACAGAAAAGAAAGCGCTCATATTCATTGAAAAAGAGTCCTTATACTACAGATCACCGTCAGTGCGAGTGCTAGCAAATCATGTTGGCCTCAAGTCATCACGATCTGGTGTGAGGATAATTAGAAAGTTGGTTGCGGATGGTTTTGTGGTGAAGAATAAGCGAGGTGAGCTCAAGTGTAGTGAAAGAGGGTATGGTGTTATGTGTATTTATAAAAAACAGCGCAGAGGGTTTTCCTCTGCGCCGATGAGCTGCCAATGTTGCATTTAATCGCAAACACTCACTGATTTTGCTGATTCCTCTTGGAAGTAAGGTTCTACTGCTCGCAGTGGCCCAGCAAGAATTCTTCTGAAGAAGGATCTAGACGGTGGGGGATTGCCACTCATGTGAATTGCGATGATTCCTAAGTCGTTTACTGGGACTTTGTATGAGTCGGGTCCGAATTGTTCAAGTGACCTTCGACCCTGTCTTATCCGCCTTTTTCGTGTCATGTATGTTTTCATAATTGATCGTCGATCTACCATCAATGCACAATGAACGTATTTAGCAGTTGAACTACTACTTTGACGAGCAACAGTGCTGCTACCGTCGTCATAATACCGATGACAAAGCCAACTTTCTGACCTCCGTCAAATGCATGCTGACGGTTGATTAGTTCCTGGTCATCGCCAGTGGTTTGAATGCAGTTATCTTCCATAAGTACTCCAAGTTGTTAATATTGCTGTGGTTTCTGGCCTCTAACTATATATTACGCGCTTTATATGTTAATGCAAGAACACAACAGGCACTTGTCTTTGAGTTGTAGGAGGTATATAGTTGTTATATGGAATTAGTAAAAGCCCCAAATCTAGGTCTTCTTACCAAAGCTCATGAGAACAAATGGGTGGCTTTTTCGATGGATTATCAGAAATTATTGGCTGTTGCCACCTCGCTTGTAGAATTGACAAAGAATCTCGGGAAAAGAGAGGGGATCGTCATGCGCGTACTTCCTGCTGACGTTGGCTATGCCCCAAGTCTTCGTTCATGAAGTTTCAGTATACGACAACAGTTGCTACGAATACTAAGGGCAAGTTGACAAAGCGTCCCCTTGTTGAGTTGGAGTTGGTCGGTAATGGCCAGACCATTCACGCATTGGGCCTCATTGACTCAGGTGCCGACACGACCATGATGAATCTGGAATATGCACGCGTTCTAGGTATTGATCTTGCAAAAGCAAACAAAAAAGAGTTTCTCGGAATTGGTGGCACTCGAGTGAGCTGCTTTTTATCATCTGTCAGTATGAAGCTAGTAAATACTGATCACACGTTCATTTCGACCGTTGCCTTTACTGATAGTCCGTCCGTCGATATCTTACTTGGTCAGGAGGACTTTTTTGAATGCTTCAGGATCAAGTTCGAGAAGGATCATGACGTCTTTGAATTGTCGCCATCACTGCAGAGAAAGTAGAACGTATCAACAAAGGTTGTCATTTCCGACAAAATGTACCCCCTTTGTTGTATCAATCGGTTCTTTATGATGACCTTACACTCTATTACAATCAATTCCGCTTACGACCGATCGACTCAATAAACTCTTTCTAAAATTATGCTATATTATATACATCATGAATAACCGAAATGTAGGCTTCTATTTCTTCATTGCCGTACTACTAGTCGTATTTGTTGCGACTTTCCTTATCTTTAAGCCCTTCATCTACCCGATGATCTTGGCGGCAGTTTTTGTAACAATATTCGGCCCAATACATGCCAAGATTTCCAAATTTGTTTTTCGAAGACGGGGCATCGCAGCATTTCTCTCAACTATCATAGTCCTCATTGTCGTCATCGTCCCAGTTAGCTTCTTGAGTTTCCAGGTATTACAGGAAGTATCCGCCCTATATTCATATTATTCTACGAATCAGAGTACAACTGATGTTATAGGGTCGATCAATCATTCAATAGAGAATCTGATCGAAATGTCCCCGATCGATATCAATGTTGTGCCAGATATGAATAGTTATTTGACTCAAGGCCTCGATTGGCTAGTCGGGCATCTCGGTAGGATATTCCTCAATGTTTCGACGATCCTCATGGACGTATTCATATTCCTTGTGGCCCTCTATTATCTATTCAGAGACGGTCACAAATTGAAGCAAGCTATAATAGTTTTTAGCCCTCTCAAAGACAATCATGATGAAGCGATCTTTTCGAAGCTCGCAGTAGCAGTCAAGTCAATCGTCGGGGGAAGCATCGTTGTGGCCATAGTCCAAGGATTATTGACTGGACTCGGATTAATGATTTTCGGTGTGCCGAATCCAGTACTCTGGGGTAGTGTGGCAGCGATCGCCGCATTGGTTCCAACACTCGGAACTTCTCTGATTATAGTTCCTGCTATTATATATCTATTATTTACTGGTCAAATCTTGTATGCATTTGGACTCCTCATATGGGGTATGACAGCGGTTGGTCTCATTGATAATTATCTGGGACCAAAACTCGTCGGACGTGGCATAGATACACATCCTTTACTAATACTTCTATCAGTTATCGGCGGTATTGCATTGTTCGGTCCACTCGGATTCATCTTGGGACCACTAGTGCTCAGTTTATTGAACGCTCTTCTCGATATTTACTCGACCATTCAGAAGGAGAATGGGGTGTATTGATTATGTCCAAAACCATTCATATCCGTGTATCTGCTGGTGCAAGAGTTGAAAAAGTTGAAGTAATGCCAGACGGTATCCTCAAAGTCCGGGTCAATGCTCCTCCAGAAAGGGGTAAAGCTAATGAAAGGGTCGTGGAACTCTTGGCCGAGTATTTCAAGCTGTCAAAAGCGAGAATCGCCATCATTCGTGGCCATACGAATAGGGAAAAGGTTGTTTTGGTAGAGGAATAGTGGGAGTAATTGATTTTTAAATCTATGGAATTTCATAGTATTAGAGAATTCTAACATGGAATATTTATGTTGTGAGCTATACAGAAGTTTTTGGTTTGATAAAATTGTGGCATGTCAAAAGCCATAAGTATTCAAAACATTAATATAAGTGTGAAAACTTCTAAAGTCGGAGATGATTATATTTGCCTGACTGATATGGCACGTTTTCAAAACCCTAAGGAACCAAAAGACGTAGTGAAAAATTGGATGCGAAGTATATACACGTTAGATTTCTTGAGCATTTGGGAAAAAATTAATAACCCAGGATTCAAAGGGATCGAATTCGACCACTTTAGAAGTAGAGCAGGCACAAATTCCTTTACTATGTCTCCTGAGAAGTGGATAAATGGCGTAAATGCTATAGGGATAAAATCAACTAGAGGAAATACTGGCGGTACGTATGCTCATAAAGATATAGCTTTTGAATTTGCAACGTGGTTATCACCAGAATTCAAGCTATATTTAATTAATGATCATTTATGCAGATGAGGCAGATGTATTGAATGTGGCACTATTTGGTATAACAGCTAGAGAATGGAGGGCTAAAAACCCAGATAAGGTTGGCAATATTCGGGATTATTCATCAATTGAACAATTATTAGTTCTGGCAAATATGGAAAGTATAAATGCTGAGTTTATCCGTATGGGCTTACACCAGAAAGACCGGTTATTGAGACTGAATCAGACTGCTATAGTTCAGATAAAGTCACTTATGACTAGTATCGGTTTGAAAAAAGTTGGTCAATGAGTGTTTTTTTGTAAAAAAGGCCATTTATCGCACCAATAGAGTTATACACACCTTCATGTGGATAATGCCACCATATGTTTTGTGATACAATAATGGTAAATATATGGAAATACCAACACCATTTACAGAAAATCGTCCGTGGGGCGAAGAGTTGTGGTTGACGAAATCTACACCTTCAATGGTGAAGATCATAACTGTGAATCCGGGTGAATGTTGCAGTCTGCAATATCATCACAATCGAGATGAATTCTGGCGTGTATTATCAGGTAATGGTGTAGTTGAAATAGGTGATCTAAAAATGGAAACAAAACTCGGCGATAATCATTTCGTACCAAGAGAGACCAAACATAGATTTACTGGTGGTAGTCAACCGCTCACTCTTCTAGAGATCACTTATGGACAGTTCGATGAAAATGATATTGTGCGCCTAGAGGACAAATATGGTCGTATATAGATTATAATTATATTAATAGCATGGACATTTATTCATTTCCAATAATTTCACTCTTCTTTGCCGGTTTGGTGATTTTGGTTTTGATTATATATATTTCAGTCCAACATATTTCTCATACGCGAGACGACTCATTTGAACGTCCACACCATAAACTTTCTCGTCATCACAAGAATCCAGTATTATCTCCTTTACCATTTTGTGAATGGGAAGCTGGTGGAACATTCAATCCTGCAGCATTTCAGGACGATGAAGGCAAGGTACATTTGTTATATAGAGCTATCGGAGCTGACGGTTTGTCACGCGTAGGCTATGCAGGTAGTGGTGATGGTTATAATTTTGCTGGTCGTTCTACGTATCCCGTTTTTGAGCCGACTCTGGGATATGGTAAACCTGATCCTGCAAAAACCACTGGACCAAAGAAATATGATCCAAGTGTATATACTTCAGGTGGTGGTTGGGGTGGTTCTGAAGACCCAAGGACAGTGAGGATCGGTGACAGAGTGTATATGTCATATATTGCATTTGAAGGTTGGAATTCTGTACGCATCGCACTTACATCTATTCTTCTTGATGATCTCAAAAAGAAACGTTGGAATTGGAAACGTCCGCAGATCATTTCACCAGAAGGGCAAGTGGCGAAAAATTGGGTAATCTTTCCGGAAAAGATCGGTGGCAAGTTTGCCATAATACACAGCATTATTCCTAATATCGGTATAGAATATGTAGAAAATTTGGATAATATTAGTGAGAAGATAAGTAGCCCGAGACTTCATGGCCCACAACCTGGAAGAAAGAAATTCTGGGACAGTAGAGTACGTGGTGCAGGACCACCACCTCTTCGAACAGATAAAGGTTGGTTACTTCTATATCATGCACAGGACGATCGTGAGCCTTCAAAATACAAACTCGGTGCGATGATACTGGATATCAATGACCCCACGAAGATACTGTATCGTTCACCACAACCAATACTGACACCTGATATGCATTATGAGAATGATGGAAAACCAGGCATCGTCTATGCATCTGGTGCGGTCATAATAGGTGACAATCTGATGGTATATTATGGAGGTGGAGACAAACATGTATGTATTGCTGAGACACCACTTCGAGCATTGTTGGATTGGATGATTGAGTATGGTAAGTAAGCATGAAGTATTAGGGAATAAGTATCGATACGAATATACGAATTATCTTAATGATACGAATAGGGTTTTTACAAAATTTTAGCTATTACAATGTTTACAATTACCAGATCTGAGAAAAATCCTATACTCTCGCCAAACGAAGACCATCCATGGGAGTCTAATGCCGTTTTCAACGCGTCTCCGGTTGTACATAAACGAAAGATGTGTCTAGTGTATCGTGCCATGTCAGGGCCAGACCTCTTGAAGGAGCCGCATATACGAACATCAGTCATCGGACGAGCATTCCAAAGTGGTGGAGAGTACACAGATAGAAAGGTTCTCGTTAATGCAGATACTGATTTTGATCGATATGGCTGTGAGGATCCTAGAGTGACCAAAATGGATGGTAAATATTATATTTTTTATACAGCGCTTGGCGGTTATCCATATTCTGCAGAGAATATTCGCATAGCGGTTGCTGTATCAGATGACCTAGAGACTATCACTGAGAAGCATCTAGTAACAACTTTCAACTCGAAAGGCATGGCTCTATTCCCAGAAAAGATCGGCGGCAAATATGCAGCACTAGTTACGATCAATACCGATCAACCACCATCACAGATCTGTTATGTCGAGTGCGACAAGATCGAGGACTTGTGGTCAGAAACATTCTGGGCTGATTGGTTGAAGAAAGTCGATACAAATAAACTGGATGTGAGACGAAGACCTGATGAGCATATAGAGTTAGGCGCAGCACCGATCATGACTGACCTCGGTTGGCTCATAGTCTATGCACATATACAGAGGTATGGTCATCCTGATCAGGCTTTTGGTATAGAAGCTGTGTTACTCGACAAGAAGTATCCGAGGAAAGTGATCGGCCGTACCAAGGGCCCATTCATGATTCCTGAAACGTATTATGAGAGGATCGGTGATGTACCGAATGTTATATTTCCATCAGGTGTTATGATCCGAAAAGGTAGGCTGGAGATACACTATGGTGCAGCAGATACACATTGTGCGATAGCGACTGTACCTATCGCGGAATTATTGCGAGCCATGACAGGAGATGACAAGAAAGTCGTCAAGCGTTTTCCAGGTAACCCTATAATTTCACCGAGGAATGGCTATTTCTGGGAGACTTTGGGAACTCTGAATTCTGCTGCTATAGATATAGATGAGAAGATATATATCCTGTATCGTGCTGTGTCTGATAGGAATGTCTCGACTATAGGTTGTGCTATCTCTCTAGACGGACTCACGATAAAGGAGCGTCTAGATAAGCCAGTGTATTCACCTCGAGAATCTATAGAGACCAATGGTTCTCAAAGTAATTTTGGCTGTGAAGATCCTCGACTCGTAAGGATCGATGACAAGATATTCATGATCTATACTGCATATGATGGAACAACGCCTAGAGTTGCGGTCACTTCTATAAGTGTGAAAGATTTTACAGCTAGACGTTTTGCCAACTGGTCGAAGCCAGAGGCGATCACACCAGCCGGTATACCTGACAAAGATGCTGTTATATTGCCAGAGATGGTCAATGGAAAATATATGGTGATACATCGTGTTAATGAAAGTATATGTGCGGATTTTGTTCCGTCTCTAGATTTTGTTAAAGAGAAAGTAAATAAATGTATTGAAATATTGGGCCCTCGTCATGGCATGTGGGACGGTCTCAAGGTGGGTATCTCTACACCGGCGATAAAGACTGACAAGGGGTGGCTGCTCCTATACCATGGAGTTTCGTGGAGTTCTATATACCGCGTGGGAGCAATATTACTCGACAAGGATGATCCGACTGTGGTACTCGCTCGTACTTCTGCGCCGATACTGGAACCAGAAACAAAATATGAGACACATGGAATAGTATCCAGTGTCGTGTTTCCTTGTGGAACTGTTGTACGGAATGGTCTCATATACATCTATTATGGTGGAGGAGACAAGATCGTCGGAGTGGCAACTGTGAAATTGACTGATATAATGAAGATGTTGGAAGTCTAGGATCGGTAAACAGGGAGAATCAGAAATTAGGTATAATCACAGGCGAGGTATTATTCTTAATTCTTGATACTTAATAATACTTACTTATGGATAACAATATATCAAAATACGACCTCATAATGTTCGATCTCGATGGTACATTGGCACCGAGTAAGTCTGCTTTGGAGCCGGCTATGGCAGAAGCATTGGTTAAGTTATTGGCGAGAAAGAAGGTTGCTGTCATATCTGGTGGAAATTATGCACAATTCGAGAAACAGTTCATAAGTAAACTGCCAATGACTGCGAATAACTTTAGTAACCTATACGTTATGCCAGTATCTGGATCATGTTTATATATCTGGAATGGTGATTGGGAACTGCAGTATGCTGAGAATCTATCACCTGGCGAGAAAGTGATGATCAGACAGACTCTAGGTGATGCGTTGAAGGAAGCCGGTTTCGTGGCAGAAGAGAACAAGTACGGTGATCTCATCGAAGACCGTGGTTCTCAGATAACTTTCTCGGCCCTCGGTCAACAAGCTCCGATAGAAGCAAAGAAAGGCTGGGATCTAGACAGAGTGAAGAGGCAAGCTATCGCCAAGATATTGGCCCCGAAAGTTCCGCAATTCGATGTGGTGATCGGGGGTATGACATCTATCGATATCACTAGAAAAGGGGTCAACAAGGCTTATGGTATAAGGAAAATAGAGGGATACCTGAAACTTAGTCCTGAGAAGATATTGTTCGTGGGTGACGCCCTATTCGAAGGTGGCAATGACTTTCCAGCCAAGAGTGCTGGTGTTGATTGCAAACAGGTAAGTGGTCCGGAGGAGACTCTGGCTTGGATAAGTGGCTTATTATAAGCGCCAAATAGTGGTTGATTTTTGTTCGCATCTATGCTACAATACTAGCGTGTAAGTTTTCTCGTCACTTACGCGTTAGCAATTAATGACGTAGAGTTCCGCTAACGTGTTACTTTATGTGATTCGTGTCGCGGGTATAAAAGAAAATGTCAAAGAGACTTTTCGTAGGCAGTCTTGCCTGGGGTACAACTGAGGCCACCCTGAAGAAGCACTTCGAACAGGCCGGCGCAGTTGAGTCAGCAGCAGTTATCATGGACAAGATGTCCGGTCGCTCAAAGGGCTTCGGCTTCGTTGAGATGGCAAGTGATGCTGATGCAGAATCAGCAGTTTCAAAGCTTAACGGCTCTGAACTCGATGGTCGCAAGATTGTCGTATCCGAAGCTCGCCCAAAGGCATAATAGCTTTTAGGTGAGACTCAAGAAAACACCCCGTAGTCGCGAGACTGCGGGGTGTTTTCGTATGTGTGCAATGTGTGCATAAGTCTCTGAGGAGTACTACCTTTGGTTTGTCGAATATATGATATATAATATTGGTATATGTCAAAAACTAATCGATTTAGATTATTAACTTCTCAGAGTTTTATTATAGGAGTATTTTTTTCTTTTGTATTAATAAATTCAATATTTATATATCAGGCAAAAGTCGCAAATGGTGCGACACAGATTGGGACAATCTATGCAGCTAAGTGTGGTACTTCATTCGACGGAAGAGCAATTCCCATATACGATCAATCTAGACCAGGTTGGCCAGATCAATGGTTTGTTGTAAATCAGTGTGCAGGTAGAGCAATTTCAAAAAATCCATATATTGTATTGACTGCTAATAAGACTATTCAACTTACATGCTGGGATCAATATTTAACAAATTACCAAGTTCTTGCAACTCATACTGGTATAGGTACTTACAATGATCCTATAACTTCTTTTTGCAATTCAAGTAATGGCGATTTATCAACATATATCCGCATCATAGCAAATCCTGCACCAACACTTATCTCTATGTCTACCACAACTATATCAAAAGGTGGACAAATGGTTAGTTTAAGTGGAACCGGTTTCTCGGGTACCAATAATACAATTCAAATATCAAGTAATAATTCAACTTTTACAAATCTGACAACACAAAATAGTACAAATGGTACATCTATTGGACCAGTCAATATAGTAGTAAATACTGCTGGCAATTATTTCTTGCGAGTGAATAATACCAACGGTTCTACGAATTCGATTCCATTTAAGGTGGTGACTCCGTCTACACCTAGTGCTAGTGGAAGTGTATTGACAACAATACTTACACCAGAGAAATTTACTGCGAATCCAGCAACAATCTTTCCAATATCTTTTAGTGGCTCAAATATTCCTTTTTCTGGCAATACCGTTCAAATATCAAAAGATAATGTTTCGTTTTCGAATTTAGCTGTAACAGGTATTTCTGTAACTGGCAGCGGGTCTAATGAGTTTATAGATTTTAAAGCTGGGATGACAGGTTTTGGTATTTTTTATATTAGAATTAGTAATAGTAAAGGTCTAAGTAATTCATTGCAATATAAAATCACACCGTATAACGTTCCTGCTCCGGCCACAACGACTATGCCTGTAGTTTCGAAGCTTAAACCTACGGATATTAGTGCTGTACCTCGGGTAACGTCAAGTGGTAGTACTGTCATTGATAACATCTCTATTGCATGGACTGATCCGAATCAACCATCTATGGCTAGGAATTACTTGATTGAAAGATCAGTTGATTCAGGCTCCTATGTTGAAATAGCTAGAAAAGCTACCAATCAGGCGCTGTATTATGACGATCTTACATCTGTTTCAATGAATACTCCAAACATTCAATATCGGGTGAGGATCTTGTTTAATGATAGTTCTTACTCGAATTATTCAGATGTTGCCTCGGCTCATATATGTGGTGTTGATGTCGGTGATTTTCAGACTTCAAAAGATTTGAAAACTATATATAGTTCATTGCCAACCAATATGACAGGTACTGTACCTATATCATGGCCACTTAGTGCACTTGCCGCTACTTTTTCAGGTCAAATTAATGAATCAATTGATAGTTATAAATTACCTGGTAAGTCCTTGTTTAATGCCCTTTTTATTGCTAAAGGGGAATTATCAAATCTTGAGCCGTCTACTCAGATGAAGGGTGTGAAATGGATTGTTGAGTCTATTAAAAATTTAGGTAAAAAATATAAATTAAGTCCTTCGGAAACAGATACATTGTTTGCGGGTCTATACGGAGGGGACGCGCCATTTGATGTTGTGTCGTTTAAGTTTGTTGGAGGTTCCGTATTGTTAGCTGGTGCTGGAAGCAAAGTTATGTACGAAGCCGTCAAGAAAGTCCCATCGTCATGGCCCAAATGTATAAATCTTGATTCATATAAAATGAGAATAGTATTCCCATTTATGTCATCTCCGGTGGTAAATAGTGTAAACCAGACATCAGGGAACGAGGTTAATGTTTCTGGTTCCGGTTTTAGTGATAAGGGTAGTTTGATAAAACTTATACCGAAGCAAACCAGCTCAATGAATGTAAAAGTACCAGATACTGCAAACGTATTTGACGTATTTAATATATTGGAAAATTTGTGGAGGTCATTGGTTCCATTTACAAATGGTCAGGTCGTAAATAATAAGTATTACGCTGTAGATAATGTAACCAGTTTTGATTCGAACACGTTTTCATTTACTGTACCGGCGAATGTACCTGATGGTGTCTATAAAGTCAGTATTAGTAATATAAATAGTTTATGGGTGGATACTGAATATACGATAACAGTTTCTGGTCATGGTGCTGGTGATCCAAGCACGGCTATCGTAGATGACGATATCATTATTGGTGCTTCAGTACCTGGGACGCCAACACCTGTTGTGCCAGCGGGGTCTGGTGTAATATCATGCGAGTATAGAAATACGGCAGAATTTGATCGTTATGGAAGAATGCAGACAATACTATCAGTAAAGAGCGGTTTGCCTAGCGACAGTAAAAAGTATTTATACATGATGCACGCTACGACAATAGATCCTGCGCTTAAGTTGGTGAATCTCGGTTATCATTATCTCAACGAGAGTTGGAACTGGACCATACCGGGCGCCGCAATAAATCTAAAAACACTTAAGAATGTCTATATTGACGTAAGTTTGAATTATAATGGAACGTTATTCAAGAAGGTTAGTTGTCAGCAAAAGTAATATAAAACACCCCGTGGTCGTAAGACTGCGGGGTATTTTCGTTAGTTTATATTCCTCCACCATTCACTAACAGGTGCATTCTTGATGATGTCTAAGGCCTGATCAACCGAGTCTACAATAGTGAATAATTCCAAGTCTCTTTCTTTGATAGTATGGAACTCGTTTAGCATGGTCTTTTTCAGGAATTCCCGCACTTCATTCCAGAATAAAGAATTGAATAGAATGACAGGTACACGTGGGATCTTGCCAGTTTGGATCAGTGTGAGAACGCTGAATAATTCATCGAATGTGCCGAATCCACCAGGGAGGAATACATAAGCTTCAGCAGTGAAAGTCATCATCGCTTTTCTAGCGAAAAAGTATGAGAACTTCAAGTTTTCTGTCATGTATTCATTGGATGTGTGATTGTGAGGGAGACTGATGTTGAAACCTAGAGATTTTCCACCAGCATCGAAAGCGCCTTTGTTGGCTGCCTCCATCGTTCCGGGTCCACCACCGGTCAGGATCGCGTATGAAGTCTCTTTGGAAATACGATAAGCTAGTTCTGTAGCCTGTTTGTAGACTTCACTCTCTGGTCCTATCTGTGAAGAGCCGAAGATTGTAACTGATTTCGGATATTTACGTAAAAATTCGAAACTATCGGCAAATTCGTGTCGAATTCTCTCGAGGTGTTCCAATATCTCACCTCTGTGAATATCTTTTCTCATGTCCTCATACTGAATGTGTGGTTTTGGTTGTGGCATAATGGTATCAGTATATCATATGACTATATTATTACCTTATGCAGGTTCCTTCTTCACGAATAATATGAATACGATCCAGCCAAGACCGATCACCCCTCCAGCAATATACACAGGTGCTGAAGGTGAGATATTAGCGGCCATCACGCCCGCCAATATTGGTGGAGATGTTTGGGCAAGGGCTTGTACGCTAGCATTGATACCGAGGATTTCGCCTTGGGATTCAGCTTTGGTACGGCGGCTCACAATACTCGGTAACGAGGCCATGCTGATGCCATTCGTAAAGGCGAATGTTGCACCGACGATCAGTAGCCCAACGGTGTGATTGGGTATATAGAATGAGAATATTGCAGCCGAACCTAGTAATAGGAATACTCGAAGCAGTACGAATTCATCGAATTTCTTACTCAATATACGCAATAATATGCCTTGAGAAAGTATCGCCCATATTCCGACGAATCCGATATAGTAGCCGATCTCTACTTGGTTATATCCAAATCCACTGATCAGGAATACACTGAAGAATGTGGCAAATAGTGCCAGTCCAGCTTGGAATAGGAAATTGGTGGCGAAAATCATACGCAAACTCTTCATTTTGTAAGCATCGAATATCTGAGTTATAGCACGATGCCACGTGATAACGAATTTACCAGAAAATGTGCGGGTCTCTCCCATTAAAATATATACGAGAACTCCATTTATGAGTGATATTATCGCAGCAAAGATAAATGGTGTTGATGCATTGAACCATGAGACCAAGTTCGGATCTGCGAGCACTCCGCCGATCACTGGACCAATGATGAATCCAACTCCATAAGCTGCACCGATCAACCCAAATCTCGAAGCGCGGAGTTTTGGTGGAGTTATGTCGGCGATCGCGGCTTGAGCAACAGAGAGATTGCCACCCATTATTCCACCGATGATCCTGGCGATAAATAGCATAGTCAAGCTTTTCATATAAATCCCTGTGGCAAAAAGGCCTAGGCTGAGTGCTGTACCAGCTAGAGCTAGTGTCATGATCTTGCGTCGTCCAACATAGTCGGAATATTCACCTAGAATTGGTGAAGAAAAGAACATGGCGATCGGGAATACGGCGATGAGTAGTCCGAGTATAATATATCCATAGGAGACTGGCACATATGTGGGAAGTAGGTAATAAGGTGAATTTGGGTTCGCGAGTAATTGAGGAACGATCGGTACGATGATTCCGTTGCAGATAAGGTCGAGGAATATTGCCATCAGAATGACTGGCAATGCTCGGTTTGATTTTTTCATATCCAATAAGTATATCAGTAAGTAGGTCATATTTCATCATCTATCACACTGTGCTCTATATGGATTTGCTTGTATACAGTTTCTCCGCTAATCTTACATATATGATCAAATTCGATATCAAAGCACGTATAAAGAATGGTCGTGGAAGAGCGGGAGTTATCCAAACTCCGCATGGAGAGATAGAGACGCCGGCATTCATACCAGTTGGGACAAAAGCGACGATAAAAGCTGTAACTGCGGAGGAAGTGCGTGATCAAGTCGGTGCGCATGCGATTTTGGCGAATACATATCATCTATACCTACAACCGGGAACAGAAATCTTACGTAAAGCTGGAGGATTGGGTAAATTTATGAATTGGTCTGGTCCTACATTCACTGACTCTGGAGGTTTTCAAGCGTTTTCGTTGGCTGGCGGTATGCAAGAACATAGGTCAAAGATACAGAATCCGGAGGCGGTTCGTGGAGGCAATGTGGATTCGCGTCAGCTCGGGGGAAAGATTCCTCCCGATTCCCCTCGAGGGTTTGAGGGAGGGATCTACTCCCCCGAAAAGGACGCGGAAAAGCAGACCCTCGCCAAATTTGACGATGATGGCGTGTCATTCAAATCTATAATAGATGGTTCCTCACACAGATTCACACCAGAGAGATCAATAGAGATACAACATGATATTGGTGCAGATATAATATTTGCATTCGATGAGTGTATATCGCCACAGGAATCCTATGAACGTCAGAAAGAAGCGGTAGAGAGGACGACGAGGTGGGCGAAGAGATGTTTAGAGGCACATGGTAAGGAGAAGGGAAGAAGGAAGGAGGAAGGATCTGAGAGGAATGATCAAGATGACGGGAGTGCCTTGTTCGGTATAGTTCAAGGGGGACGTTATGAAGATCTACGTAAACAGAGTGCGCGTGAGATCGGGGCGATGGATTTCGAAGGTTTTGGTATCGGAGGTTCTTTTGATAAAGACGATATAGGTACTGCAGTTGGGTGGGTTGCTGACGTGTTGCCGGAAAATAAACCGAGACACCTACTCGGTATTGGTCAGCCTATGGATCTAATCCTGGGAATAGAGAATGGAATCGATACTTTCGACTGTGTGGCGCCGACTAGGATCGCTAGAAATGGTTCGGTGTATGTGAGTGCGGGTGCATCGAGTGGTCCGATGGTGTCAAAAAAGTTCGGCTCTACGATCAATCTTTTGAATGCACAGTTTCGCGAGGACTTTACTCCAATAGATAATAATTGCGGTTGCTATACTTGCAAGAATTACACGAAAGCTTACTTGGCGCATCTATTCAGGGCCAAGGAAATGTTGGCTGCGACACTGGCTTCTATCCATAATCTGTATTTCTTGGTTAATCTAGTGAAGAGAGCGCGTCAGGCTATCATTGAAGGGAGATTTGAGGAATTTAAAAAGGGAATGCAGTTTGAAAAACTCCCATATACTATTTACATAAACTAATATTAGTGTTATCTTGACGTAATCTTAAGGATGGTCTCTTTAAGATTTAGTTCATTAACAACCTTCGAGTAGCGCAATACCTTCAGGGTATGCTGCTCGGCAAAGGAAGGAGTAAAGTATGTCTACTGAAATTACTAATGACATTGTAATTCGTGAGGCAAGAAAAGGCGACTATGAATGGGTCGCGGAATTAATGCATAAAACGCTGGAACCGTATTATGGTGGTGATCACCGTGCTCATGCTTGTCGTATCTTCGATGCACACATCGCAGGTGGACATGATAAAGTCGGATTCTTTTCATTTGAACAACGCATGTTCGTTGCTGAAGTTAAAGGGGTCAGAGCAGGAATTATCCACGTAGTCGGCAAGCGTCAATCAACGTACAAGATCAGTCCACTGATCGTTTCTCCTGAGTTTCAAGGGAAATTTAGTCTTGGTAGTCGTCTCCTGCAACACGCAGAAGAATACGCAAGAAGTCGCAAGTCGCGACAACTATATTGTACCGTGGCAGAAAAAAACGTTGCAGCAATGCAATTCTTTCTTCACAAAGGATTCATCCGAGCTGGTAGCTCTGATAGCCACTACAAGAGTGGCGTCACTGAAACTATGCTTTACAAGCCATTATATGAAGTAAGTACCATTACATCACTCGAACAAATTCATGTATCTGTTGTACCGTTTGACGAGACGCATGATAACATCAGGGAACAAGTTACGAAACTGCTCCTTGAAAAACTTCCGCTCTCTTTTGAGGGAATCAGTGAGGTCTGGGTAGACGCATTGTTTACTGGTTACAGTCGAAGAAACACAGCTGATATTAATTCAAAGTATAAATTGATCTTCGTTGCGTTAAGTAGTGACGGAACCGTAATTGGTACCGCTGCTGCAACACCAAAGAAAGGCAGTCCAATAAAAATTATGCCGTTAATTGCAACAAATCTTGTTGCACTTGAAGCACTATTAATTGATCTGCCACATCAACTTGTACCTTACGGCCACAAGCTGTACATCCATATTAATCCAGAGCCAGATGAAGTGATTGCACTTCAACGCCTTGGATGGAAATTGGATGCTGCTTTGCCATCAGCCTATCGTCCTAACGTAATCACACAGCAATGGAGTCTTAATATTGGAGAAATAACTATGAGAACAATGAGAGTCAAAAATAGGTTTTTCGATCTGATTCAGTCAGGTGAAAAGAACCTTGAAGTCCGTGTCGCTTATGATACGATCAATCGCATCAGGGTCGGCGAGAACATAAGCTTCGTAACCCACATGTCTGAGTTCGATGTTCGTATCAATGCAGTTCGAAAGTATCGAACCTTCCGTGAAATGCTGGAAAAAGAGCCATACAAAAAAATAGCTCCAGATTCAGCCTCTCAAGCCGAGGTGTTGTCACTTCTAGAAAACATCTATCCCGCCGAGAAAGAAAGACTTGGAGTGGTAGTACTAGAGCTCGCTCAAATCGGCAAGTAAATATCGATTAACTTACGGACCTGCGACTTAGTTGCAGGTCTTTTCAATTTTATTAAGAGAGCTTAATGCCAATAACACCAAACTTAGTTTGCTCATCTAAAGGATAAAATTGCTCAATTTCAGTAATGAGAGCTTCTTTCGATTCACCACCAAAATATTGAGAAGGAAAATCAGAAAACATATCAGAAAATGAAGAATACCTATATAAAGCCACTACATTTCGTTTAACAACAACATCTGGATTATCATTTTGACTAAACTCAATTTGATCGCCGACATCAATCAGTTTTCTTTTATCGTCATATAGCCTAGATTCTATTATTTTTATTCCAGCTACGATCTTATCTAGCGGTGACTTTGCAAGCCTCATTTTGTGGATCTTTATTGACATAATTGTATATAAGTGCTATATGTTTATACTAGAAAGTAATAAGCAAAGGTTAACATATATCAATTAAAACTGAAAGGACAAAAAATGGAAATATGGAAAAAGAACAGCGATAGTTTGACAAAAAAACCAACATTAAGTTTTCCTAACAAGAAGTCACTCGACAATATCTTGTCATCTCGATTTCCAAACAAGGAACATCACTACTTGGTCTTTACCGATCAAGAAGAACAGGAACTCACAAAGATTGCTAAATCGTTATTGGATTCAGAAGGTACAAAGTTAAAACCCTCTCAACGATTGTTAGAAATCTTCATGAGGGAAACCTTTAGAGGAATGCCTGGACCATGCCCAATCGAATTAGTAACGATTAAAGATGAAGAGACTCAAGGTGAACATCTCGCATTCGAGTTTTTCAAACCATAACCAATCAGAATATTTAGCTGCACAACCCACAAAGGTTTGTGCAGCTTTTTTAATACTAGCCCAGTTGAGAGTTTTGAACTTGTAAACAAGCGGTGGTTAGTGGCCTGTTGTTTTATGTGTTATATCATATATGGTATAATGGACGTGACAGCTGACCTCCTACCAGTTAGGAGTTGAATTTCCATAAGTTTTTAGTTGATGTTACAATATATCCATGCAAAAGATCTTTATCACTCGTAAAATTCCAGAGAATGGCGTGCACATGTTACGTGACAAAGGTTATGAGGTAGATATAAGCCCAATAGACAGACCGCTTACACAAGATGAACTCATAGGTTATCTCAAAGCAAAACCATATGATGCTGTATTGTCGATGTTGAGTGACAAGATAGACGCAAAAGTATTCGATGCAGCACCGAGCGTGAGATTATTTGCCAATTATGCTATAGGTTTTGATAATTTCGATATTGCAGAAGCAAAGAAGCGGGGAGTATATCTCACCAATACACCGCATGGTGGAGTAGACAGAGTAGCTGAACATGCTTGGGCTCTCATACTAGCTCTCACTTGCAGGATAGTTGAAGGCGATGACTATACAAAAGATGGAAAATACACAGGATTTGATCCTATGCTATTACAGGGTATGAAAGTCAATGGGAAAGTATTGGGACTCATCGGTGCTGGACGTATCGGTACTGAAGTGGCAAAGATAGGGGTATCTGGTTTCGGTATGAGGGTGGCTTACTATGATGTTGTCCGCAATTCGAAAATAGAAGAATTGAAAAATGTGACATATTGGCCTTCAGTAGATGAAGTATTGAAGCAGTCAGATGTAATATCTCTACACGTACCACTCATGGATTCAACTCGTCATCTGATAAACGCCGAAAATATGAAGTTGATGAAACCTACTTCTTACCTCGTGAATACTTCTAGGGGTGCCGTCATAGATGAGAAAGCGTTGGTACAAGCACTCATGTTGGGGACGATCAGGGGTGCAGGGTTAGATGTATTCGAAAACGAACCATCACTGGCAGAGGGGCTCAAGGGACTAAAGAATGTAGTTCTTACACCACATATCGCATCTTCGACTATTGAAGCTCGTCAAGATATGGCTAGAATGAGTGCAAGCAATATCATAGAGCTTTTTGAAAACGGAAGACCAGTGGATATGGTACAATAAACGGGTAGATTCGTATAAATTTATTACAAATAATTATATGTCATCAGGAGTAGAATTTGATGAAGAAGGTTCAAGTTATGCGAGGCCAAATGTCTCTCGTAATAATAATGTTGGTCGACCTAACAGTAATTTTGATGCACCACAGTATACGCCGACAGGCAATGAGCCAGCGATGGTTAGATGGTTACTCCGACATGGGTATGTCAAAACCCCTGCAGCCGCCAATATTGTCCTGTTAGTCTTGGTCGGATTGAATGTCGTGGTTACCTATTTTGTTGTCACAAACTTTTTATAATATTAGCCACTATCAACATGTCAAAGAATCATACTGATCATGCAAAGAAAAATATTCAGAAGTTACCAATATCGATCTATATCGTACTCGGTATGGTCTTGTGTGCGAATATAGCAGTTGTCATCATCATGCTCAATTATTTCATGTAGAGTGAGGTTATGTGTCGCGTAATGTAAGGTCACCTAATATAGTATCGCGTAATATAG